>ERZ1643246.3698-NODE-3698-length-12775-cov-3.901730_pt1 | contig 12775 bp, 12 predicted proteins | sample MGYA00579265_ERZ1643246 | MGnify/ENA primary metagenome ERZ1643246 (study PRJEB29033, sample SAMEA4952261) | chicken gut metagenome | biome: Broiler Chicken; feature: Gastrointestinal Tract; material: Caecum | place: Ireland | collected 2018 | study: Broiler... | reverse complement strand
AAATAAAGAGTTATACACATAATCCACAAGTTATCCCCAAAAATAAAGTTATCCCCAAAAATAATACAAGTATTTCACAATAATATTATTGTCCTTTAATTTGTTTTTCTAATTCAAATATAATTTTTTGAAGATTGTTATCATTTTCCAATGCTTTTTCAATTTTAGAAACAGCATAGATTACAGTTGTATGGTCCCTTCCTCCAAATTCTTCCCCTATTTTAGGTAAGGAAAGATCTAATAATTTTCGGCAAAGGTACATAGCAATTTGTCTTGGAAAGGCAATATTTTTTGGCTTTTTGCTTCCTTGAATATCTTCTACACGAATGTTGTAATAGTTGGCAACAATTTCTTGTATTAAAGATGTTGTGATTTGTACAGAAGTATTTTCACTAAAGATATCTTTTAAAGCAGTTTCAGCCAGTTCTACAGAAATGGTTTGATTGGTTAGTGTAGCATATGCCACAATTCGTGTTAAAGCTCCTTCTAATTCTCTTATATTGGAAACAATACTTTTGGCAATAAAAGCCATAACATCATCGTTGACGGGCAGATGTTCGGTATCTACTTTTTTTCTTAATATAGCAATACGTGTTTCATAATCTGGAGCTTGTATGTCGGCAATTAATCCCCATTCAAAGCGATTTCTCAAACGGTCTTCTAATGTTTTGATTTCTTTGGGAGGACGGTCACTGGATATAATAATTTGTTTATTTGATTCATGTAAGGCATTAAAAGTATGAAAAAACTCTTCTTGAGTTCCTTCTTTTTTAGATATAAATTGAATATCGTCAATTAATAATACATCAATGTTTCGGTATTTATTGCGAAACTCCTCATTTTTGTTGTTTTGTATGGAAGTGATTAACTCGTTTGTAAAGGTTTCGCTTGTTACATAAAGTACTTTTGCAGAAGGGTCTTTATTTAAGATATAGTGAGCAATAGAGTGCATTAGGTGTGTTTTTCCAAGCCCTGAATTTCCATATAAAAATAATGGATTGTATGCTTGAGCTGGGGATTCTGCAACGGCTAAGGAAGCGGCATGTGCTAGTCTATTGCTGTTTCCGACAACAAAAGAACTGAATATATAACGAGGATTTAAGTTATTTGTGATAGAAATAGATGTTTCATTTGAAGATATATTTTTATGTGATGGATATAAGTCATCTTCTGTGATTATTTTAATTTCAAAATCTGTATTTGTTACTTTTTTTACAGCATTGTGAATAAGAGAAAGATAGCGTTTTTCGATCATATCTCGATAAAAGGGTTCTCCGATTTGCAATATAAAAGTATTTCCTTCTATTTTATATGGAATAATAGGGGCAATCCAAGTTTCAAAACTAACAGGAGAAGAACTTTCTTCTTCTATGATTTTTAAAGCCTCATTCCAATATTGTTTCATTTTTTCCATAGTTTTCCTCCTGTAAATTTTAATATAAATATTGTGGATAATTTAAAGAAAATACCACAAAGAGTTTATCATAGATGTAGATAAATATAGAATAAAAAATAAAAAAGCAGATGTTATTAACAAAATCCGCATAAAAAAGATTTTTCCGTTTTAATAGATAAATACTATATAAAATGGGGAAAAATCTAATGTAGTTGTGTATAAATACTGTAAAAAAGTGAATAAATACTAAGTTATCCACAATATTATCAACAGTTTGTGGATAATATTAAAATGTGTAAAAAAAGTTTTGTGAACAAAGTGAATAATCTTGATAACTAGTATAACAAAAGAATAAAAAGTTATCAACAGCTTTTCTTACATAATCTTTCTAAATTTTTTTAACTAGTGCAAAAATAAAAGTATATAATGTATAAAAAAGCAACATTTTGTATTTGTATAAAATTTAAGGACAATATTTTGTGTTGAATAGGTATAAAAATAAATGAAAAAAATATTTTGTTAATAAAATAACAAGAAAAGTTCTTTCTACAAATTCATACAAAATAAAGTTATTTTATATGTTAAAAAAATATCAATTATATGTTAAAAAAATAACATAATAAAAAAGAAAAAAAGAGGTATTTTTTTGTTTTATTATATTCAAAAGCCCATATTTATTGAAAAAACTGAATTTTTTCTTGACGTGTATTAGATTTTTTACTATAATAGGGACAGTGCTTGCCTATGTGCAAGGATAGGTATGTCGTAAAAGGAGGTGCGGATTACTATGAAAATGACATTTCAGCCAAAGAAAAGACAGAGAAGTAAAGTCCACGGCTTTCGTAAAAGAATGAGTACAGCAAATGGCAGAAAAGTATTAGCTGCTAGAAGAAGAAAAGGGAGAAAAGTATTATCTGCATAATGTTGGGATTATACCTGCAGTAGCATAAGGCCGCAAATTGTGGCCTTTTATTGTATGTAGCGTACTCTTTTTTGGAAAGGGGAATTTGGTGTGAAATACACAGAATCATTAAAAAAAAATTTCCAATTTCGTTATGTATATAATAGAGGAAAATCTTTAGCAAATCGTCATTTAGTGATGTATGTTGTAAAAACAGGCAGGCAAATAAATCATATTGGCATTTCTGTCAGCAAAAAGGTAGGCAAAAGTGTTGTACGTTCTCGTGTAACCAGGCTGATTCGAGAAAGCTATCGTCTGACAGAAGAAGAAATTGCAAGAGGATATGATATTGTAATTATTGCTCGTATTTATGCTAACAAAGCTTCTTTTGAAGAAATCAAATCTTCTTTAAAACATTTATTAAAAAAGCACAGTCTGCTTTTATCTAAAACAGTAAAAAAAGAAGATGATAGGTCAATCGTATGATAAAAGATATAATTAAAAAACCGTTTCTTTTTGTAATAAGATTTTACCAAATGGCTATTTCACCTTATATTGGTCCTCATTGTCGTTTTATACCTACTTGTTCTGAATATGCTTATATTGCTATTAGCCGTTTTGGTCCTCTAAAAGGTATTTATTTAGCTGTAAGACGTATTTTAAAATGCCATCCCCTTCATAAGGGAGGGTATGACCCTGTTCCAGAAAAAAAACAGAAATCGAAAAATTAAAATTTTAGAAACATTATTTCGAAGTACATTCGATATGTTGCTTCTCATAAGGAGGAAAAAGTGTGTTTCATTCGTTTGCGGACGCCAGCGTGTTACTGGCAATCAGAGAGCCAAATGTTATCATTGGACCCATTGCTAAATTATTAGGTACTGTTTATAATGTATTGTTTCATTTTATATATAGTATTACAGCCAATGGAAGTTTGGCTATTGCTATTATACTATTTACAATATTAGTAAAATTTATATTATTTCCTTTGATGATTAAACAACAAAAATCATCTTTTAAATTGCAGCAGCTACAGCCGGAAATGAACAAAATCAGAGCAAAATATAAAGATAAGAAAGACCAGCTTTCTCAGCAAAAAATGGTTGTAGAATTACAAGAATTTCAAAAAGCAAATGGTATTAGTATGTTAAGCGGCTGTCTGCCTTTGTTAATACAGTTACCTATATTATATGCCTTGTTCTATATTTTCCAACAGGCATATTTATATGTAGATGTCATTGCACAAAATTATAGCAATATTGCCAATATATTAAATGCTGCTCCGGAAGCTGTTCGAGCGGAAGTATTTCAGCCATATTTAGAATTTTGGCAAAGCTTAGAGCCGGCATTAGACGGTTTTACAAAAGCCGGGTATGATGCAAATACGATACAAAACTTTGCCTTGATTGATAGTTTTAAAGCTTCAGATTGGACATATGTAGTTAATACATTGGGTGAATATGCAAAAGATTTACCACAATTATTGCAGCAAAAAGATGATATTGAAATGTTTTTTAGTATTTCTTTGATTAATAATGCTGGACTTGGATTTCCTGGTATTTTTATTCCTATTTTTGCAGCGGTTACAACATGGATACAAGCTAAAATTATGCAGCAGTTAACAACAAATACTACAGATCCTAATGACCCGGCAGCTGCTATGACAAATTCTATGACAAAAACAATGCTTTATTTTATGCCTGTTATGATGGGAGTTATGACAATCAATGTACCGGCAGCGCTTGGGCTTTATTGGATTGTAAGCAATGTTATTTCTATTATACAGCAAATACTTTTGAAGAAATATTTTAAGAAGAAATTTGAAAAGGAGGCTCTGCAAAATGGATAAAATAACGAAAAGTGGAAAAACTGTAGATGATGCGTTACATGAAGCATTAAAAGAACTCAATGCCTCTAAAGATGAAGTTGAAGTCACTGTCATTGACCCTGGGACAAAGGGTTTTTTGGGAATGTTTGGCGGAAAAGATGCTGTAATACAAGTAGCAAAAAAATTTCAACCGGATAAAATTGCTGTAGCTTTTTTAGAGGAAATATTCCAAGCAATGGGTTTGACTGTTTCTATTAAAACAACATTGAAAGAAAAGCATCTTTCTATTGAGTTAAAGGGTGATGAGATGGGCGTTTTGATTGGAAAAAGAGGACAAACACTGGATTCTTTGCAATATCTTGTGAGCCTTGTAGTCAATAAAGGCAGTGCCCCTTATATCAGCATTATGCTGGATACAGAAAATTACCGCCAAAGAAGAAAAGAAACATTAGAAAGCTTGGCTTTTAACTTGGCTAAGAAAGTAAAACAAACAAAGAAAAATGTAGTATTAGAGCCTATGAATCCTTATGAAAGAAGAATTATTCATGCTTCTTTACAAAATGACCGCTATGTGACTACGTATAGTGAAGGAGAAGAGCCTTATCGTAATGTAGTGATTACATTAAAATAATAGAAAAGTGTTATAAAAAAGCCGATATATTGCAGTAATATATCGGTTTTTTTGAATAAAAAGGAGGACAAACAATGCACAATATAGCATTAGAAGATACCATTGCCGCAATATCAACAGGAGGAACCGGTGGCATTGGTATTGTGCGTATGAGTGGCAGCGACGCCATTTCTATAGCAAATACAGTTTTTAAAGGAAAAAATAATACTTCTTTATTCAATAAAAAAAGTCATACTATATCATATGGAACGATTATTGATACAAAAACAGACAATATTATTGATGAAGTTTTAGTTATGGTGATGAAGTCACCAAACACATATACGAAAGAAGATGTGGTAGAAATAGATTGTCATGGCGGTATACTGGTTATGCAAAAAATACTGGAATTATTGTTACAAAATGGAGCACGTTTAGCAGAGCCAGGGGAGTTTACGAAAAGAAGTTTTTTAAATGGCAGAATTGATTTATCTCAAGCAGAAGCTGTTATTGATTTAATACAGTCAAAAACAGATGTTTCAAGACAATCTGCAGTAAATCAGTTGGGTGGAAGGCTGTATAAAAAAATAACAGAACTTCGTTCCCATTTATTGGATATGATTGCTTCTATAGAAGCTGCCATTGATTATCCAGAGCATGATATTGAAGAAGATACCTATCAAACTATGGAGGAAAAGACAAAATCTGTTATAGAAGAAATGCAACATCTTTTGGAAAATGCAGAAAAAGGAAAAATTATACGCGAAGGCTTGCAAACAGTTATTATTGGAAAGCCAAATGTAGGAAAATCATCATTGTTAAATTGGTTTTTGGATGAGGAGAGAGCTATTGTAACAGATATTCCCGGAACGACAAGGGATACCGTAGAAGAATATATCAATATAGAAGGCATCCCTATTAAAATTGTAGATACTGCAGGCATTCGTCAAACAGGTGATGTTGTAGAAAAAATTGGTGTAGAAAAATCCAAGTCCTATGCAGAAAAAGCAGATTTGGTATTACTTGTTTTGGATTCTTCCAGACCTTTAGACCAGGAAGATGAAGAGATATTACAGTTTGTAAAAGATAAAAAAACAATTTTGTTGTTGAATAAAATAGATTTGGAGCAAAAAATAACGGTACAGATGCTAAAAAAATATATTGATAAAAAGTATATCATACCTATTTCCGTAAAAGAAAATAAGGGTTTTGAGCAGTTGAAAGAACAATTAAAAGAGTTATTTTTTGGGGGAAGCATAATATCTGCTGACGATGGCATATTGGGCAATGTTCGTCATAAGAATGCTTTATATCAAGCAAAAGAGGCAATGCAACGAGCTTTAGTCACCATCACCGCAAAAATGCCGGAGGACTTTATTTCTATGGATTTACAGGACGCCAATAGAGCATTGGGAGAGATTACAGGGGATACAGTAGATGAAGAAATTATAAACCGCATTTTTACAAAGTTTTGTTTAGGAAAATAATAGTATATTTTTTATGATAAAAAATCTAATAAAAATACAAACATATATTCTTAGATTAAAAATAAATATAATAAAATAATAATAATTAAAAATATAAAATCTAATTTTAATAACAATTTTATATAAAATTTTATAAAAAATAGTAAAATTTAATTTATAAAATATCATATAATCATACAATAAATAATAAAAAATAACATTATAAGATTTTATGAAAAAATAAAAAAGGAAGTGATAAAAAATGTCATATGTAGCAGATAAAATAGATATTGCAGTCATTGGCGGAGGTCATGCAGGTTGTGAGGCGGCACTGGCGGCGGCTCGTATGGGTATGAAAACTACATTATTTGCCATCAGTTTAGATAGCATTGCTTTAATGCCTTGTAATCCAAGCATTGGAGGAAGTTCCAAAGGGCATCTTGTACGAGAAATTGATGCTTTAGGCGGTGAAATGGGCAAAAATATTGATAAAACATATATTCAGACAAAAATGCTTAATACTGGAAAAGGTCCTGCAGTATATTCTTTAAGAGCACAGGCAGACAAAGTGCGTTATCAAGCAGAAATGAAACATACATTGGAAAAAACAAAAAATCTTCATATTAGACAGGATGAGATTATAGAACTTATTGTAAAAAATGGGGAGATAAAAGCAGTTAAAACAAATGGAAATTCTATTTATGAATGTAAAGCGGTTATACTTTGTACAGGCACTTATTTAAAAGCACGTTGTTTGTATGGAGACACCATAACAGAATGTGGACCCAACCATTTGATGGCAGCTACAAAATTAAGCCAGTGCTTAAAAGATTTAGGAATTCGTTTGTATCGTTTTAAAACAGGTACGCCGGCTCGTATGAATAAAAATTCTCTTGATTTTTCTAAAATGGAGCCACAATATGGAGATGAAAATATTGTACCATTTTCTTTTGAAAACACACCGGAGGATATTCAAAGGGAACAGGTACCTTGTTGGCTCACTTATACTAATGAAAAAACGCATCAAATTATACAGGATAATTTACATCGTTCTCCTATGTATTCCGGAGTGATTGAAGGGACAGGTCCAAGATATTGTCCTTCTATAGAGGATAAAGTAGTGCGTTTTGCAGATAAACAAAGACATCAACTTTTTGTTGAGCCTGGAGGGGAGGGTACAGAGGAAATGTACATACAGGGAATGTCCTCTTCTTTGCCGGAAGATGTTCAAGTGGCAATGTATCGCACCATACCGGGATTGGAAAATTGTGAAATTACAAGAAATGCTTATGCCATAGAATATGACTGCATTGATGCTACACAGTTAAAAGTCAGTTTGGAATTTAAAAATATTAAAGGATTATTTAGTGCAGGACAATTTAACGGTAGCTCCGGTTATGAAGAAGCGGCGGCACAAGGCTTGATTGGCGGTATCAATGCAGTACGTTATATCAAAGGAGAAGACCCTGTAATATTAAAACGTTCAGATGGATACATTGGTGTTTTGATAGATGATTTGGTTACAAAGGGAACAAAAGAGCCTTATCGTATGATGACATCTCGTGCGGAATATCGTTTGTTATTAAGACAGGATAATGCAGACCAAAGATTAACTCCTTTGGGATATGAATTAGGTTTAATTTCACAACAGAGATATGATTCTCTTTTGGAAAAACAAAAACAAATAGAAGAAGAAATAAAAAGAGTATCCAACATTGTCATTGCTCCTTCTGAAAACGTACAAAAGTTTTTGCAGCAATATAAAAGTACGCCTATTCATACAGGAGTTCGTCTTTCTGAGTTCATAAAGCGTCCAGAATTGGATTATGAAAAATTATCTGTATTAGATAAAAATAGACCAGTGTTATCTGCAGCTGTAAAAGAACAAGTCAATATACAAATAAAATATGAAGGATATATTAAACAACAAATGAAACAGGTAGAGCAATTTCAAAAAATGGAGAAGAAATTATTACCAGAGAATTTAGATTATACCACCATAAAGGGACTGCGTATTGAAGCGCAACAAAAATTGAATGCTATACATCCTGTTTCATTAGGACATGCTTCTCGTATTACAGGTGTTTCTCCAGCGGATATTTCTGTACTTTTGATTTATATGGAACAACAGAAAATTCAAAATAAGATATAAGTGGGGGAGGGAATTTTTTTTGGACAGTAAAACCATATTATATGAAAGCTGCGCTCAAATGGGTGTGTGTTTAACAGACAAACAAATAGAGCAATTTTTACAGTATAAAGAGTTGTTATTAGATTGGAATCAAAAAATAAATTTAACAGCTATCACAGAAGAAAAAGAGGTAATGTTGAAGCATTTTGCAGATTGCGTTAGTATTGTTTCTGCTGTTTCATTGCAGAAAAATACTTCTGTCATTGATGTAGGAACAGGCGCAGGCTTTCCGGGAATTCCTTTAAAAATTGTTTGTCCTTCTTTGCATATGACATTATTGGATTCTTTGCAAAAAAGAATTTTGTTTTTGCAAGAAGTAATAAAAAAATTGTATTTAGAGAATGTATTTTGCATTCATACCAGAGCGGAAGACGGTGGAAAAAATCCCGAGTACAGAGAAAAGTTTGATTATTGTGTTTCTCGTGCTGTAGCAAATTTGACAGCTCTTTCAGAATACTGTCTGCCCTTTGTAAAGATAGGAGGAGAATTGATTGCACTAAAAGGTCCAGAAGCAGAACAGGAAGTTCAAGTACTGGGAGGGGAAGTAACGGAAATCAAACAAATTACAATTCCTTATATAGAATTACGGCATACACTTGTTTTAATCAAAAAAGTAAGACAAACACCAAGCCAATATCCCAGAAAAGCAGGTAAAGTATTAAAAAATCCTATAATATAGTAAAAAAAGATTCTTTTCTTGTCAGAAAAGAATCTTTTTTGCTTTTGAAAAAACAACCATATTATCAAAATATATGGTATAATCTGGAAAATAAAAAGAGAATATTAAAATAACTGTAATGAAAGGAAGGTTTTCTATGGAGGTTTTAAAATTTTCTGATATTACATTTTTCAGAAAGGATACAAAAATACAAGCGCTTCCTATTGACAAAATTAGACCTAATCCATATCAACCCAGAAAATATTTTAATTTTACCGCTTTGGAAGAATTGGCAAATTCTATAAAAGAGTATGGATTATTACAGCCTATTACAGTAAGAAAAATAGGAAATACATATTATGAATTGGTAGCCGGCGAAAGACGACTAAGAGCTTGTGAATTAGCAGGCTATACCACTATATCTGCCACCATATTAAATGTAAATGATAATCAAAGTGCATTGATTGCTTTAATAGAAAATTTACAAAGACAGGATTTAAACTTTTTAGAGGAAGCGGAAGGGTATCAAAGCATATTGGAGGATTACAATATGACACAAGAAGAATTGGCAGAAAAACTTTCCAAAAGCCAATCTTTTATTGCAAATAAAATTCGGCTTTTAAAATTAAGTGATGCTGTAAAAAAGAAAATAATACAATATCAGTTGACAGAGCGGCATGGCAGGGCAATATTAAAAATTCCCGAAGAAGCAGTACAGCTTGATTTAATAGAGCATATTGCAGAAGAAGAATTAACCGTAAAACAAACAGAAGAATTGGTTGCAAGAACTATGGAGCATATGTGTCGACCAAAAAGAGAAAGACATATTCAAAAGGAGAAAAGATATATTGCAGATATCCGTCTTTTTACAAATTCTATTAGACAATCCATTGATATTATTAAAAAATCGGGTATGACAGTGTCTTATGAAAATAAAGAAAAGGAAGATGGCTGTGAGATATTGATACGTATCCGAAAATAAATGATATTGATAAAAATAGGGACAAGCTTTAGGTATAAAAAATTTTATATTTTGATAAAAGCCCTGATCAAAAACGACTCGGTTTTTTAAAAGAATTTTATAAAAAAGTATATTTTAGCAATAGTATAATATCTTTTTATAAAAAATTAAGTCTATAAAATCTGCTTTATCTTTATAAAAGTTTGAGTGTTGGTATAAAACAGGGCTTTTTTGATTTATAAAATTTTTAAGGTAATTGATAAGAAAATTCTTTGTGTAATTTTATAAATGTTGTAGAAGCTGTTGCCAGTAAAACATTTGTTTCAGTGAGGTAAGCTTCTGCTGTCATAGAAGTAATGGTACGTCCCACATGGTTTGCCTTTGCTGTAATTTGATATTTACAGTTGAGAGGAACGGGTTTTAAAAAAGAAGTACTGATTTCAACAGTATTAATCATATTTTGTTTGGCATAATAATGGCATAATGCACCAAATGTAGTGTCAAATGCGGTAACTAAAATTCCTCCATGAAGAATACCTTCAGGGTTGGCAGCCCATTGCTCTGCTGAAAATTCTAATGTAAGAGAGCTGTTTTCAAAATTGCATGAAATAAAAGAAGGTTGAAGCTGAGCGATAATTCCTTTTGTGTATAAACGGGAATCGGCTCCAAAGCTTTTTTTCATCCATTGTTCCATGTCTTGTTGTGTTCCGATGATATGATTTGCCATATTAATAAAATCCTTTCTGTTGTTTATTGTAAAAAACTATGGACAGTTTCATTAAATACTTCACTATTTTCATAATGAGGAAGCATTCTTGTGTTTTCAAATAAATAATAAGTGCCATCATGACGTAGGGCTTCTATTTCTTTTAAATGTTGAGCAATATTTTTTTTATTATTTTCTCCCCATATCACACAAAATGGTATTTTGATGTCTTTTAATACTTTTTGGATATCTACAGAAGTAAAATTTGTATGAACAGAAGCAAATGAAAAGCGTGAATGTTCCTTTCCTTTATGCGCCATAGTATAATAGCTGTCTATCAATTCTTTTGTGACCATTTCTTTGCTGAAGAAAAAATATTGTGTTAATTGTTTTTTGATAGCTTTTTTAGAAGCAGACAGTATAAAAAAATGTGTGCCCAATATAGGACATTGCAATATCATACGTTTATAGTTTTCTTTTTTGGTAGGTAATGTTTTTTGAAGTCCTGTAGGAGAGATTAATACTAGTTTTCTGATATTTTTGCTTTTTAAAGCATAAGCCATCAATGCAAAATCAGCAGAGGCAGAAGAACCGATAACAAAAGCAGGTCTTTGTATTACATCTTCAATAAAATGGTTAATAAATAAAGCATATTGATAAGCTGTATAGGTTATTTTTGGTTTTTGAGATTCTCCAAATCCCGGTAAGTCAGGAACAAATACTTGATAAATACGAGAAAGACTCTTTATATTGTTTTGCCATTCTATACTGCTTGCTCCAATTTCTGTATTATGAAGTAGTAAAAGAGGACGCCCTGTACCATATACACTATAGCAAACATTGCCTTCCTTCCAAGGATAAATATGTTTTTGTAGAGGCTGTTCTATTTTTTTTAGATTTGCCTTCCAAAAGATTAGTTTTTGTATGGCGCTGATAGCAATAATACAAGTTGCTGTAATACTACAAAATAAAGAAAATTTCTTTTTGTTTTTTTCCATATTTTTTCACTCCTTTTTTATGATATAAAGCTCTCTTTCTATTATGATACAAAAAGTGTTCTTTGAAAAGAAAAATTTTCATAAGTTTAAAATAAGAAAGGGGCGAAAAAAATCATGCAAGATTTTTTGAGATTAGCAGGAGAAATGTTTTTGATTATTTGTGTGCAATCTATATTAGAAGCAATGCTTTCAGGAAAACAAAATAATCCATATTCTAAAGTCATTTTTTTTGCTGGCTATGTAGCCTCTTTAGCATTAGTATTAAATTTTATGTATGAACATTTTTCAAAATTATTTTATATATTTCCTTTTTAAAATATGGTCAAACACTGTCAGCGTCCTATTTTTTCTTGCAATTTTCTACTTACTATGATAAATTGTTAAAAGAAGAAAACAATGGTATACTATATAATATGAAACATTTTAAAACAAAGAAAAGCCGCCTTTTTTATGGGGCTTTCTTATTTTATATGGAGGGAACAAAATGGATTTTAAAGTAGAAATTGCTTATCTGTTGGAAAAAGTAACACAGCAGCCACAGCAAGAAATCATAGGGACAATAGAAGTACCACCAAATAAAGAAATGGGAGATTTTGCATATCCTTGTTTTCGTTTGGCAAAACAATTTCGTAAAGCCCCGCCATTGATTGCACAAGAATTGTCTGAAAAAATAGAAAAACCAAATTTTATTGATTCTGTTAAAGTACAAGGCGCATATCTTAACTTTTTTGTGAAAAAACAAGTATATGCACAAGAGGTATTACAAGAGGTATTATCAAAAAAAGAAAATTATGGCAAAAGTACGGTGGGGGAGGGGAAAACAATTGTTATAGACTATTCTTCTCCAAATATTGCAAAGCCCTTTCATGTAGGACATCTTCGTTCTACTGTAATAGGAAATGCGTTATATCATATCTTTGAAAAATTAGGATATCGTTGCGAGGGCGTCAATCATTTAGGAGATTGGGGAACCCAATTTGGAAAATTGATTGTAGCATATCAAAAATGGGGTTCTAAAGAAGCAGTAGAAAAAGATGGTATACAAGAACTTATGCGTATC
>ERZ1643246.3697-NODE-3697-length-12775-cov-4.077044_pt1 | contig 12775 bp, 13 predicted proteins | sample MGYA00579265_ERZ1643246 | MGnify/ENA primary metagenome ERZ1643246 (study PRJEB29033, sample SAMEA4952261) | chicken gut metagenome | biome: Broiler Chicken; feature: Gastrointestinal Tract; material: Caecum | place: Ireland | collected 2018 | study: Broiler... | reverse complement strand
GATTGTGTAAAATATACATCAAGAGCTATCTGTTTTCGGGCAGTTTACCAAAAGGCAATTTGCCTAACACCCAAAATTGATAAAGGGGAGTCGCAGATTATGGCAAACAGGGTATTCCAGAACGTGGTGTACCAGATGAAGGAAGCCGTTGACCGTGTGCTGGGCGTCGTGGATGAGACCGGCACTGTGATCTCCTGCTCCGAACTGGGGCAGATCGGCGAAGTGCGCGACGGCGTGGCCGCCGTGCGGCAGACTTCGGGGGACGCTTTTGTGCGGGACGGGTATTCCTACCACCAGTTCTCCAATGCCAAACACAATGATTATGCCGCTTTTGTGGAAGGGACCGACGCTACGGCCGAGCAGTTCGCCGCGATGCTTTCCATCAGTCTGCAGTGCATCAAGCAGTACCATGACGAAAAGTTCGACAAGACCAACTTCGTCAAGAACGTGGTGCTGGACAATATCCTGCCCGGTGACATCTACGCCAAGGCGCGGGAACTGCATTTTGTTTCCGACGTGCAGCGGGTGGTGCTGCTGATCCGTGTGACCTCCGGCAACGACATCTCGGCCTACGATGTTGTCAGCGGCCTGTTCCCGGACAAGCAGAAGGACTTCGTCTTTAACATCAGCGAGAGCGATACCGTGCTGGTCAAGGAGATCAAGCCCGACAACAACACCCGCGATATGGAAAAGCTGGCCACCTCCATTGTGGATACGCTCCAGGGCGACCATTATATCAAAGCGGTGGTCGGCATCGGCACACCCATCAACAACATCAAGGACCTGGCTTCCAGCTTCAAGGAAGCGCAGATCGCCATGGAAGTGGGCAAGGTCTTTGATACCGAGCGTCAGGTCATCTCCTACGACCATCTGGGCATCGCCCGCCTGATCTATCAGCTGCCCACCACGCTGTGCGAAGCCTTCCTGCGCGAAGTGTTCAAGCAGGAGAGCATCGACTCGCTGGACGCCGAGACGCTGTTCACCATCCAGCGCTTCTTTGAGAACAACCTCAATGTTTCCGAGACCAGCCGCGGCCTGTTCGTCCACCGCAATACCCTGGTCTACCGCCTGGAGAAGATCCGCAAGCTGACCGGCCTTGACCTGCGCAATTTCGACGACGCCATCGTGTTCAAGGTGGCGCTGATGGTCAAAAAGTACCTGGCCGCGAACCCTGCCAAATACTGATCCCGGCTTCAGGGCCCCCGCTCAAAGGCGGGGGCCTTTTCGCGCCTTGCGGCAGGGCTTGAAAAGTACGTGTGGTTGTGTTATAATACTTAACTGGAAATTGTCGGCTCAATGTCCAAAGCCTGTATGAATACAAAGTGAGAGGGGACCCGTTTTATGTCCGGACATAGCAAATGGAACAACATCAAGCGCAAGAAGGAAAAAACCGACGGCGCCCGCGCCAAGATCTTCACCAAGATCGGTCGTGAAATCTCGGTGGCCGTAAAGGAAGGTGGCGCCAACCCGGCTTCCAACTCCAAGCTGGCAGCCCTGATCAGCAAAGCCAAGGCCAACAGCGTGCCCAACGATAACATCCAGCGCATCATCAAGCGTGCCGAGGGCGGCGCCAAGACCGAGTACGAAGCCATGACCTACGAGGGCTACGGCCCCGGCGGTGTGGCTGTCATGGTGGAAACCCTCACCGACAACCGCAACCGTACCGCAGCCAACATGCGTCATTACTTCGACAAGTTTGGCGGCAATCTGGGCCAGATGGGCTGCGTCAGCTTCATGTTCACCCAGAAGGGTGTCATTGTGGTGGATCTGGAGGACAAAGATCCCGATGAACTGATGATGGACGCTCTGGACGCCGGTGCCGAGGACTTTGACGCCGGGGAGGAGGCCGCCCAGGTCACCACCACGCCGGAGAACTTCACCGCCGTTTGCGACGCCCTGCAGAACAAGGGCTACACCTTTATTTCGGCGGATGTGGCTCAGGTGCCCGCCACCACCACCACGCTGACCGATCCCGACCAGCTGGTTCAGATGGGTAAGTTGCTGGATGCCCTGGATGACGACGACGATGTCCAGAACGCTTGGCACTCCCTGGAAAACGAGGAAGACCTGGACCGCTGACATAGATGTACCTCAAGAGAGTGAAGGAAAGGCTTTGCTCTCTTTTCTTGTATCCGACGAAAGGAACTCCTATGCCTGAACTCCTTTGTCCCCATTGCCTGCAGCCGCTGCCGGGCGGCTACAGTGGCGATTGTCCCCACTGCGGGCGCTCCCTGCTGAACCAGAACCCCGAAGGCGCCCTGCCGCTGGGCACGCAACTGGCGGGGCGCTATACGGTGGGCAGTTACCTCAGCGCCGACGGGGACGGTCTGTCTTACCGCGGTGTTCTCAATGAGGAAAAGCGGTTTGTGCTCATCAAGGAATACTTCCCCGTAACCCTGTGCAACGGCCGCAGTGCCGACGGTGCCCTTATGCCCAAAGAAGGCAAGGAAGTGCTGTTCAAAACCAGCCGGATGGACTTCAAGGATCTCTATGACGACCTGCACAACCTGACGCCCGCCACCGGGCTGAGCACCATTCTGGATGTGATGGAAGAGAACAACACCGTCTACGCCATCGAGGAAAGCCAGAAAGGGATGACGCTGACCCATTACCTGAGTCTGCGCAGTCGCACGCTGACGCCGGCGGAAGCCCGCACCCTGTTGCAGCCCATCATGGAAGGGGTCACCCAGCTACACAAGGCGGGGCTGATCCACCGCGGCATCTGCCCGGACAATATTCTGCTGCCCATCGACGGGACGGCCCGACTGACGGGGTACGGTACCCTGGCGCTGCGCACCGGCGGCAGTGAGCTGAAAAGCCAGCTCTACCCGGGCTACGCCGCACCGGAACAATACTCGGCGGCGGAATTCAGCGGCCGCTATACCGACGTGTATGCCCTGGCGGCGGTTTGTTACAAACTGGTCACCGGACAAACGCCGGTGGCGGCACCGCAGCGTAAAGTGCGGGACAGCCTGGAAGCCGCCCACAGCCTGGAGGCCGGGGTGCCCTCATGGTTCTCCCAGGTGTTGGCCTGTGCCCTGCGGCTGGATCCCGCCCGGCGGATGCAGACCGTGCCGGAGCTGATGAGCGCCCTGACCGACCCCAACGTGGCCAACGCCATGTTTGAGCGGGGAGATAACCAGATCAGCACCCGCAAGATTATGGGGGTGTCCCTGGCGGTCATTGTGGTTCTGGCCATTCTATTGATCTGGAGCCTGTTGGATTTTGGCGGCGAACGGGCAGAGCCTGCAGCCACGCCGCGCCCCACGGCCAGTGATGCGGCCGGGGACAGCGCTTCCTCCGATGTGGTGGAGACGATTCCCGACCTGGTGGGCAAGCGTTATACCAGCGAGATCAAGGACAACGACCTGTATGCCGGGTATCGGATTGTCATGACGGAGGAAAACAGCTCCGAGGTGGCCGCCGGGATTGTCATCAGCCAGGACCCGGTGGCAGGTACCCTGAAAACCGAGGACAACCAGATCCTCCAGATCGTGGTCAGCAAGGGGCCCAATCTGGTGGAAATGCCCGACATCATCGGGTTTACCCAGTCCAATGCCAGCAAGCAGCTGGATGAACGGGGCATCCAGTACAAGATGCAGATTGTTGAAAACGACGGCACCATGGCCGAGGGCTGTGTGGCCAAGACCGATGTGGTGGCGGGCACCAAGTTCGACGCCGGCAAAACCATCGTCAGCGTTTTCATAGCAGGTGAGCGGGACGATACGCTGGTGGCAACCACCGGCAGCTCTCCGGAACCGTCTTCTGACAGCAGTGCCTCCGATGCGTCCTCCGCTTCGGAATAACAGAAAAAACAACACCGCCTTTCCCCAAGGAAAGGCGGTGTCTTTTTATTTATTCTTTTCGCAGGTCTTCTGCCATCAGCAGCTTCTTTAAGGGCAGCAGGGCGGCAGGCTCCACGCTGAAAGCCCGTATGCCCAGGTGCAGATAAACAGGAATGCGGGCAATACTGGCCACCGTAATACCGCACAGGTACACTTCCACGCCGCGGGCCCGGGCTTGCTCCACCACTTCCTTCACCAGGCGCTGTACGGCAGGGTTGTCCACCCGGTTGACCGCCTCATCGGAATCCTGCACAAGGCCCATGGTATAGCGGGTCAGATCCTCAATGTCAATGGCCAGCATCTGGACCCCATGGTCGATCAACTCACCGGCCAGCAGCGCGGCGGAAGGCATGTCCACAATGCAGCCGAAGGGCGGGGACTGCATTTCCACCCCGGCGTTGCGCAGCTGGGTGCGGCAGACCTCCACTTCCCGCATGCAGCTTTCCCAATCCTCCACCCCGGCAATCATGGGAAAAAGTACCCGCAGGTCGCCGTAGGGGGCGGCACGCAGCAGGGCTTTGATCTGGGGGAAGAACAGCCGGTGCCCGTGCAGCCGTTTGGCCATCTCGGCCGTCCAGGGGGAATTGTCGTCGGCGTTGGTGTCGCAGGTGCGTACCGCCACCATGGCACCGTCCGAATTCTGCAATTTTTCCCGCAAGGTTGAAAACTGGGTTTCCTCGGGCAGATCGTCCAGCAGTACAGACTCGGTGCGCAGCAGACCGATGCCCGCGGCCCCCTGGGTCAGGGGTTCCTCCGGGTCGGAGGTGGCGTTGGTGGCAGTCAGCAGCCGGAAGGCGGTGCCGTCCTTGGTCAGACAGGGCAGGGCAGCCACCGGGTCCGGTGTGCGGCCATGCAGACGACTTTGGGCGATCTTGCAGTCAGCCTCCGCCATGTGGGTGCCGCTGGGCTGAACAATGAAGGTTCCGGTATCTCCCACCGAGGCATCCAGAATGGCCAGGTGCCCGGCGGCCAGAGCGGCCACACCGTCCCCCAGCTGTACCACGGCAGGAAGTCCCATACTGCGCGCCATAATGGCGGCATGGCTTACCGTGCTGTCCTGGTTGCTGGCCAGCCCCAGGATCATACGCCGGTCCAGGCTGAACAAGTCGCTGGGGAAGAACCGGTCGGCCACCAGGATGCTGGGGCGCTTCAGGTGCAGACGGCGGCGGGGACGGCCATCCAGGATATCCACCACCCGGCGGCAGACATCGCAGACGTCCACGCTGCGTTCCCGGATGTATTCATCATCCACGTTGTTGAGCCGGCCCGCAAAAATCTGTTCGGCCCGCTCCACGGCCGCAGCACCGCCCGCACCGGCAGCTATGTAATCGCCGATCTCGTTGGTGAAGGACTCGTCCTCCAGCAGGGCGATCTGGAACAGCAGAATGTCGGCGTCGGGGCCCTTGGCGCGTTGGCTCAGGCGGCGCAGTTCGTCCTTGGCCAGCACAACGGCCACATCATAGAGCGCCCGCTCGCGGAACGGGTCACAGACAATGCGGTGCAGCCCGGCGGTGCCGTGGTCGATCTGCTCGACCGGTCCCATCACGATGCCCGGCGACGCGGATACACCGGTAAATGTATACATACAGGCCTCCTTTGCAGGTTACAGGGGTATTTCGGCCAGCGCCCGGCTGACCAGTGCCGTCACAAATTCTTCCGGTACCGCAGTGGCCATGGCGCGTTCGGTCATCAGGCCGTTTTCCTTTCCCTCCAGCAGGGCGGGAAACCGATCCGCAGGATCCTTGTCAAAACTGCCCATAAAGGTGGCTGCCAGCAGTTTGGGCGTATAGGGCAGATCCTCCGGTACATGCAGCCGTTCGGCAGCCAGTTCCAGTGGCGCCAGCGCACCGCGGGTGGGGGCACTGGGGTTGGGGGCATAGGGCAGGGGGTATCCGGCCCGCTGGCGGGCCGTCTTCTCGGTGCGGTCCATGCCGGGGGCCCGCTGGTTGACTGCCGCCAGCAAGCGCTGGTAGCTGTCGGCAAACCGTTCCAGAAACCGGTCCTGGTCCGGCAGAATGGCATAGGCCGTGCCGCCCACGCGGCCGAACAACCGCATGGTGTCAAAATACCCCAGGGCAATGTTGCGGGCAGCCCGTTGGGGGGCAAAGTCCAGGGTGGGCCCCAGATTCCAGTGGCTGCGCACAATGCGGGTGGGCAGTCCGGTGGTATTCTGGCGCACAAAGCCGATGCCGTCAATGTCCACACCCAGCAACTCGGTGGCACCCATGGAGGCTGCCAGCTGCAACGGCATGTTGTCGCGCCAGCCGCCATCTATATATTTGACGCCGTCAATCTCCCGCGGACGCAGCGCAGGGAAACAGGCGCTGGAAGCCAGCATATAGGCTTTGAGCTGCCCCGGAGGCACGTCTTCCAGCCGACATTGGCGGCTGCGCAGGGTGCTCATCTCGGTCATCACAAAACCGAATCGGATGGGGGAACGTCGTGCGGCTTCCTCATCCACCAGGGCATCCAGCCGCTCGGCCAGCGGTTCCACGTCCAGCCCGCCGCTGCGGATCACATCCAGGAAAAAACGGTTCAGCTCCTCGGGATCCAGGGAAGAGGGAACATCCAGCACATCATGGATTTCCAGGGAGCGCCACAACGCCTCGGCCTCTTCGGCTTTGCCCATGGCAAACATACAGCCATTCAAGGTCCCCACGCTGGCCCCGGTAATGATATCCGGCACCCAGTGTAATTCCTGCAGCGCACGCCAGACACCGACCTGGTAGCTGCCTTTGGCGCCACCACCGGCCAGGACCAGCCCGCGGACCATTTTTTCTGTCTGCAAGAAAACGCCCCCTTTACCTAACAAAAAAATATTTATTCCTATTATACCATCATCCCATGGGGAATGCTACGGGAAAAAGAAGGACATTTTCGTGATTTTGCCACCATACATCGGGAAGGCTTGCAAGCGGTCGCGCAAACGTGTATGATTATCATACAACACACAGTCGATACATCCCATTGGATACGTATCGATCTGGCTTGGAAAGGAAGGAACTTCTGTATGGCGAACAAACCGATTCTGGTCGTGATGGCGGCCGGCATGGGCAGCCGGTACGGCGGCCTGAAACAGATCGATCCGGTGGGCCCGTCCGGCGAGGCCATTCTGGACTACAGCCTGTACGATGCCCGGCGGGCGGGATTTGAAACGGTGGTATTCATCATCAAACATGAGATTGAGCAGGCCTTCCGGGAAGCCGTGGGTGCCCGTGCGGTGCGTGCCGGTTTTGCGGTCCGGTATGCCTACCAGCAATTGGAAAAGCTGCCCGAAGGTTTTTCCGTGCCGGAAGGGCGCGTCAAGCCCTGGGGGACGGCCCATGCTATTCTGGTGGCGGAGGAGGCCATCGGGGATGCTCCCTTCGCCGTCATCAATGCCGATGACTACTATGGTCCCCAGGGCTTCCGGCTGATCTATGATTATCTCAGCACCCATGCCGACGGGGACAAATACGCCTGGTCCATGGTGGGATTCCTGCTGGGCAATACGGTCAGTGCCAACGGCAGTGTCAGCCGGGGCGTCTGCGTTACCGACGAGCAGGGCAACCTGGTCAGTGTCACCGAGCGTACCTGCATCGAACCCTACGAAGGTGGCATCCATTATACCGAGGACGGCGGTGCCACCTGGCAGGATTTGCCGGCCAATACCGTGGTATCGATGAATCTGTGGGGGTTCACGCCGGGATACATTGCCGAGGCAAAGGCGGGATTCGCGGCTTTTTTGCAGCAGAATCTGCCCGTCAATCCGCTCAAGTGTGAGTACTATCTGCCCTCGGTGGTGACGGCGGCGCTGCAGCAGGACAAGGCGGACGTCCATGTGCTGACCAGTGCCGACAAATGGCACGGCATCACCTACCGGGAGGACAAACCCGAACTGGTGGAGGCTCTGCGGCAGATGAGTGCCCAGGGACTGTACCCGACGGACCGACTTTTCTGATGTACGGGATGGGATCAAAATCATGCAATATACGGTAGGACAGATGGCCAAGCGTCTGGGGGTTGCCCCTTCCACGTTGCGCTACTATGACAAGGAAGGACTGCTGCCCTATGTGGAGCGTTCCAACGGCGGTATCCGCATGATCAAGGAAAGCGATTACGAGTGGCTGAGCATCATTGAATGCCTGAAGCAGTCGGGGCTTTCCATCAGGGAAATCCGGCAGTATATCGATCTGTGCCGCCAGGGGGATGAAACCATCCCCGAGCGGTTGCAGCTTTTTGTCAACCGTCGGCGCGCCGTGCAGCAGCAGATGGCACAACTGCAGAAGACGCTGGACATGTTGGACTATAAACTCTGGTTTTACCAGACCTCTGCAGAAGCCGGGACCACGTCCATTCACGATGGTCAGACGGCGGAGGATATCCCGCCGGAATACCGGGAGGCTTTCACCCACGCCCGCGGTCACGGCGACAACTGAACCAAAACAAGCCCCTTGCCATCCGGCAAGGGGCTTGTCTGTTCTTTCGGGAAAAAGGGGCACCGCCAGACGGCACCGGCCATAGTATGGGTTACTCCAGATTGCCGGTCAGCAGCATGGCGGCGGTCAGGGCCGCCAGGGGGGCGGTCTCACAGCGCAGAATCCGCGGGCCCAGTCCCACCGTCAGGGCACCGGCCGACGCAGCCTCGGCGGCTTCCTCGGCGGAAAAACCGCCCTCGCTGCCGGTGATCAGGGCCAGGCGTCCGGTGCTGCCGGGCGTTAGCAACGTCCGCAGCGGCGCCCCGCCACCCTCGTAGAAGAACAGGGTCTTGTCGTACCGGGGCAGTGCCTGGCACACATCGCTGAAATGGGGCAGCGGCAGGGCGACGTGGGGAATCTGGGCACGTCCTGCCTGCTTGGCGGCTTCGGTGGCAATGCGGTTGTACCGCTCGTTTTTGGCTTCCTCCTTTTTGGGGGTAGCCACACAATACCGACTGAAAAAGGGGATGATCTCCTGCACACCCAATTCCACACTGTGCCGGATGATTTCCTCCAGTTTGCCCTGCTTGGGGTAGCCCACAAACAGGGTGACCGCCACGTCTGGTTCTGCCTTGCTGGGGGCACCCTCGTTGACGGAGAATTCCACCCGGCCGGGGGTGATTGCGGTCACGGTACCGGTGTACTCCAACCCGTCCGGTCCGCACAGGACCACTTCCTCACCCAGGCGGGCGCGCATGACAGTGGCCAGGTGGTGGGCGTCGCTGCCTGTCAGGGCGGCTTGTCCGTTGGACAATTCTCTGGTAAAATAGCGGTGTGGCATGGCTTAAGCCTCTTTTCGCTCGCAGATGATGCAGACCCAGCCGCGCTTTTCCTTCACTTCCACCGGCTGCAGCCCGGCAGCCACCAGGCCGTCCAGTACTTCCTGCTTGCGCTCGTCAATGATGCCGCTGGCGATGAACCGGGCGCCCGGTGCCATCAGGGCGGGCACATGGGGCGCCAGGGAAAGAATGGCCGACGCCACGATGTTGGCGGTAATGATGTTGTACTGGCCGCTGGCCTTGTCGGAAAGGTCGCCCACCAGCACGGTGAAACGGTCGGCCACGCCGTTGCGCTGGGCATTCTCCCCGGCGGTTCGCACGCACATGGGGTCGATGTCCACACCTTCGGCCACTGCAGCGCCCAGCTTCAGTGCCGCAATGGCCAGAATGCCCGACCCTGTGCCGATATCCAGCACGCGCTCGCCGCCCCGGACGATGGCGTCCAGGGTTTCCAGGCAGAGGCTGGTGGTTTCATGGGTGCCGGTGCCAAAGGCCATGCCCGGGTCCATGGTGATGACGGTGCGGTCGGTTTCATATTGCTCCCAGCCGGGCACAATGGCCAGCCGGTTGCCGATGTCCATGGCGTGGTAGTATTTTTTCCAGGCGTTCTGCCAGTCTTCCTGCTCCACACCGGTGGTGTTCAGCTGGTAGTCGATGCCGCTGTTTTTCAGCCGCTCCTCAAACAGGGGCAGCACCTCGGCGGGATTCTCGTCGGGGGCCAGATACATGTGTACAATGACCACATCCCGCGGTTTGTCCAGCAGTTCCTGTTCAATCAGGTCCACGTGGGCAATCTCCCATGCCTGCTGTTCCAGATCGCTGTAATCTTCAATGTAAATTCCGCCGTTGGCCACCATGGTGGCGATCGCTTCGGCAATGTCGGCGTCACGCTTGGCGACGGTGATGCTGATATCGGTCCATTTCATAAGACGAAACCCTCCGTTTCAAATTATCTGTATTATACAAGAATCCCCCCTACAATTCAATGTGGAAAGGAGAAATCCCCATGCAAATCCAACTGTTGGACTGCGCCGCGGCGCAGCAAATCTACGAAACCCGGATGGTACAGGATTTTCCGGCTGCCGAACTCAAACCTTTCTCCGCCGTGCGGGAAATGATGCAGGCAGGCATCTATGAGCCGCTGGTGCTCTGTGATGCGGCGGGTGCTTTGCAGGCCTACGCCTGGCAGGTGCTGCTGCCCGGGCGGCGCAGCGCCTTGCTGGATTACTTCGCGGTGCGCAGTGATCTGCGGGGCGGCGGCATCGGCACGCAGGCACTTCATGCGTTGGCCCGGCATTATGCCGACCGCCTGGATGATCTGATCCTGGAATGCGAACACCCCGACGAAGCGCCCGACCGTGCCGTCGCCCGGCGCCGCATCGCCTTCTATCTGCGGGCCGGCGCCTGCGCCACCCGGATCGAAAGCCGCGTCTTCGGGGTGCGGTACAACATTCTGACGTTGCCCTGCGGCGGCCATGCCCAGGATGCTGTCATCGGGCAGGAGCTCAAGGAATTGTATCGCATGATGGTGCCGGAGCCCTACTACCGCGGTAATGTTATATTCTTCGGCGCTTGAGGGCATACTACCCCTTGAAGGGGGCGTATGGCATGAAACTAAACCGGAAATCCTATGCTCACATGGTAGCCCGTGCTTCGCCGCCATCCCCGGCGGTGCGGGATTGCCTGTGGGCTTTTTTTGTGGGAGGCGGGATCTGCCTGCTGGGGGAGGTTCTGCGTCAGCTGTTCCTGCGCTGGTATGATGCCACGCTGGCAGGCACGTTGACCAGCATTGCGCTGATCTTCCTCTCGGCAGTCTGCACGGTGCTGGGGTGGTACCAGAAACTGGCCGCAAAAGCCGGTGCCGGTACGCTGGTCCCCATTACGGGTTTCGCCAACTCGGTGGTCAGCCCGGCCGTGGAATTCAAGGCCGAAGGCTGGGTGACCGGGGTGGGAGCCAGAATCTTCGGTATTGCCGGGCCGGTCATTGCCTATGGAACAGCGGCCTCTGCCGTATGGGGGCTGTTCTACTGGCTGCTGGGAAAGGTGGGGTGAACCATGGCCATTCGCAGGCAGGACACGCTGCTGTTTGAAAAACCGCCGGTGATCGCTGCCTGGGCAGCGGTGGGCGGCAAAAAGGAAAGCGAAGGTCCTCTGGCAGCAGGGTTTGACTTTTTGACCCAGGATGCCGCCTTCCCCGATGAGGCCTGCGCCAACTGGGAACAAGCCGAAAGTCTTTTGCAGCAGAAGGCCGCCGAACTATGTCTGCGCAAGGCGGGGATCAGCCGCAAAGAGGTGGATCTGGCGCTGGCGGGGGACCTGCAAGCCCAGTGCACCGCCAGCAACTATACGATGCGGGCACTGGAAATTCCCTTTGCGGGGGTGTATGGTGCCTGCTCCACCATGGCCGAAACCCTTTGCCTGGGCGCGGCATTGGCGGCGGGGGGACTGGTACACCAGGCACTGGCCCTGACCAGCAGCCATTTCTGCGCAGCAGAACGGCAGTTCCGCACTCCGCTGGACTACGGTGCCAAGCGAACCCCCACTGCCCAGTGGACGGCCACCGCGGCGGGCGCCTGCCTGCTGCGCGGCCCGGGACAAACGGGCGTTCCCGTTCTGTCGGTGACCTTTGGCCGGGTGCAGGACTACGCGGTGCGAGACATCAACAATATGGGAGCGGCCATGATGCCGGCGGCCGCCTCCACGCTGCTGCGGTTCTTTTCCGCCACCGGGGCGCGGCCGGAACAGTACGATGCGATTTTCACCGGGGACCTGGGGGAAGTGGGCAGCGCCCTGCTGCAGGAACAGATGGCCCGGGAGGGGATGCCTTTGCCCAATCACCGGGACTGCGGGTGTCTGATTTACGATGTCCCGTCCCAGAACGTACAGGCGGGGGGCAGCGGTGCGGGCTGCAGCGCCGCGGTGCTCTGCAGCCATATCCTGCCGGCGTTGCAGGCGGGACAATACCGCCGGGTACTGTTTGTGGCCACCGGTGCACTGATGAGCCAGACCACCTATCTGCAGGGGGAGAGCATTCCGGGCATTGCCCATTGTGTGGAACTGGCAAAGGAGGGAACAGGGTGAACTATCTGTGGGCTTTTGTGATCGGTGGGGGCATCTGTGTCATCGGGCAGCTGCTCATCGACTATACCAGCCTGACCCCGGCGCGGATTCTCACAGGCTATGTGGTCGGCGGGGTGATCCTCAGCGCCGTGGGGTTGTACAAGCCGCTGGTGGACCTGGCCGGGGCCGGGGCCAGCGTGCCGCTTCTGGGGTTTGGACATCTGCTGGCCCAGGGGGTACAGCAGGCAGTGGACCAGTGCGGGCTGCCCGGTATCTTTACCGGGGGGCTCACCGCTGCGTCGGGCGGCATTGCCGCCAGTCTGCTATTTGCACTGCTGGCGGCGCTGGTGGGCAAAAGCCGGGACCAGAACTGAGATACAAATGAAAATGCCCGTCGGGTTTCCCCGGCGGGCATTGTTCATGCGATCAATTACTGAGCAGCAGCCTTGTTGGCGCGCTTAGCCATGCGGCTGACCTTGCGGGCAGCGGTGTTCTTATGGATGACACCCTTGCTCTTGGCAGAGTCGATGGCAGAGACGGCGGCTTTCATGACGGCGTCTTTGTCAGCAGCATTGCTGTCGATGGCAGCGTCTGCCTTTTTGATCACTGTTTTCAGGTTGGACTTGATGGCCTT
>ERZ1643246.3695-NODE-3695-length-12779-cov-17.114744_pt1 | contig 12779 bp, 10 predicted proteins | sample MGYA00579265_ERZ1643246 | MGnify/ENA primary metagenome ERZ1643246 (study PRJEB29033, sample SAMEA4952261) | chicken gut metagenome | biome: Broiler Chicken; feature: Gastrointestinal Tract; material: Caecum | place: Ireland | collected 2018 | study: Broiler... | reverse complement strand
ACGGCACCGCGGTACCCGGACCGTATTCCAGATGCGTGATCCGCACTTTCCACTCGTCTCTCATTTTCAGGAGAAAGCTGTCCAGCATTTCAAGCTCCTGTCGGAACTGTCTCAGATGACGTTTCTGTGTTCCCGAGAAATAATGAATACCTTCAATTTCCAGATACGGACACATATTTACGATTCCGAACACACTGCGCATTGTGTCCTCGTCCATACCGAACTGACTGCCGTTGGTCAGTCTTGGATAAAGCCTGAGTTTCTTCATATGGGCGTCGCTCCACTCAAGGAAATAATGAAGCTGCTTTACAGACTCCACTGTATATATGCATTTATCTCCATATGTATTCAGTATATTGTATATATCTTCTTTTTTCTTGAGCACTCCTGATATGAAGAGCTTCTCCGGCGGAATTTCCAGCCGCCTGCATATCTCAAACTCTCCCATTGAGCATACTTCGATCCGATCCGTCTGCCCGGCCATTTCTTTTGTCAGGAACGGATTTGCCTTCATGGCATAGCACAGCCCTGCCGCTTCCCCGAGTGCCTCTTTCAGTCTGTCCGCCTGTCTCTTCAGCATATCCAGATCAAATATATAGAGCGGGGTTCCGTAACGTGCCGCCGCGTATTCCAGTTGTTCTCTCTGCATAAATTTCTCCTTTTCATCTGTATGAACAATTCATTTTTACTCTTTCCATCTCTTCAGATATGCCCTGTCCGTCTTTCCGTTTTTATTCAACGGCATAACCTGCATCCGTATCAGCTTTGGCGGAACCATATACACAGGCAGTTTTTCTTTCAGCTTCCTTCGAACCTCCGACGGATCCGCCTCTCCCATATAAAAGCCTGCGATCCGGTTCTTCTCCTCCTGAAACACACAGCAGCTTCGCTGTACATTTTCTACAGCGTTCATGGCGCTCTCAATCTCCTCCAATTCGATCCGGTGTCCCATGTGCTTGATCTGGAAATCCTTTCTCCCGGCAAATATGATCCTGCCTTTTTCATCGTAATATCCCATATCCCCGGTCCTGTATATTCTCTGAGGTTCACCGCCGCCGACCGGATACATGACAAACTGCTTCTTCGTCTGTTCTTCGTTCCGATAATATCCCTGCGCAAGAGATTCTCCCGCCACGCAGATCTCACCTTGTCTGCCCGGCTCAGCGATCTCAATATCATCCTCATCAAGAAGGAATACTGTCCTGCCCGGGAATGCGTTTCCCGCCGGTATTTTCTCCCCGTCCTCGTACATTCGGACAACCGGATAATATGTACAGTTGCACGTAATCTCCGTGGGGCCGTACAAGTTGACAAACCGGGCGTCCGGCAGAGCTTCCTGCCAGATCCGCAGCTGCCTGGGCGGCATTGCCTCACCGCTGAACATGATCTTATTCACCTTCTCCGGAATACGGTATCTCAATCCTTTCAGAGATGAGACAAGTGTCAGTGCCGATACCGCCCACGTCAGCGTCGTAACATTTTTCTCACACAGGAAGTCCAGAAGCCTCGGCGGCGTAGAGAAATATTCTTTCGGTATCAGCACCAGCCCCGCGCCTGTCATCAGGGATGAGTAGATATCCTTTACCGATACATCAAAGTCAAAGGGCGCCTGATTGCCGATCACATCTTCATGGCTTATGCCGAATATCTTTGTAAAATGTCCGATAAAACGGATAACTGCCCCGTGGCTTACCACGACCGCCTTCGGCGTCCCGGTAGAGCCGGATGTAAAAATACCATACAGGATATCTGTCTCTCTCGATGCATTCCGGATCGCTGCAAGGCGCTCCGGATCCGCATCCTCCTTCACGAGCTCTTCCGCTGAAATTATGCTGCACTCTTCTTTATCGAATCCGGCACAGATACTTTCCATCGTAAGGAATTCCTGTATATTACGGTCCGCTATAATGATCTCCGGCTGCAGCGTCCGGAAAATCTTCTTCAGCCTTTCCGGAGGGTTGTCCGGATTCACCGGAACATAAAAGCAGCCTGCATATACTGCCCCGAGCATAGCCGCAAGCATGAGCGGGCTCTTCTCCATCATCACAGGAACCGGACTGCCCGGAGATACTCTCCGGCTGATACCGCTGCCGATCTTTCTCGCCATCGCGGTAAACTCATACCATGTGAACTCGCCGTCAACGCCTGTAACCGCTGTACTGTATCTGTAACACTCTGCTGTCTGCTCCAGATAGTCAAGAATGTTTGTTTTCTGTCTGCACAGATCTGGTTTAATCATATTTTCACCTCGTCTTTTTAAGATGGGTTCATTATGATTGATGTTTTTTAATATGTCCTGTAAAGATTCTTAAGGTATTTTTAAATAACAATGTATAGGAATTAAAAAAGATGAAAGCTTAACTCAAAGCTTTCACCTATTCAAATAGTAATATAAATAAAAAATCATACACCCTGAGATGTCTTTCGATACTCTTGTGTGGGAGATTCCAAAGTGTTTGATGCATATCCGCATCTGCAATTTGAACCGAATCTATAAACCTGATACTGATAAACACGATTTCTTCTTTTGTTGCTCCACCTAGCATACTTCACTGAAGTATATAGAATACATTGTCCAGACCAATATCATAAATATTATAGTTTATATAAGGAATTATGATGATCTATACAGGATACAAAGATTCCTTCAAGAAGCGTTGCGAATGCTTTATTTAAGCATATTTCTAAAATCAAAAACCGGTATATTATTATCCCATTTTATTTTCAAAATCATAGTATGTCTATTTGGATCATATAATGGATCTCCTTTAATCTCATCATACATTCTTCCATGAAATACACATAAATCAGTCTTGTTATCATCCGACTTTACAAAAGAGTTATGTCCGGGTCCGAAAATTCCTGCGGACTGATCTGTCTGAAGAACAGGTGTCCGTTCTTTTTTCCAATTCTGAGGATCCAGAATATCTGCTCCTTCTTTTAAAGAAAGCATTCCCATACAGTAGGCCTGACTTGTGTCACTCGCGGAATAAGTCAGAAAAATTTTATCATCTTTCTTTAAAACAGCCGGTCCCTCATTTACCCAAAATCCGTGTCTTTCCCATGGATAGTCAGGTGTAGAAAGCAGCACCTGATCTGTAGCAAGTTTATTTGGTGTTTCCATTTTAGCAATATAGAGGTTGGAGATCATTTTTCCAACTCCTGTTTTTTCGGCCCAAATATAGTAATAATCTCTGTTGTACTGCATGACTGTTGCATCGAGTGAGAAAGCCTTAAAAGAGAATTCGTCATTTTTAGCTGCCTGCATACGTCCAACTTCTCGCCATTCATCCATATAAGGGTCATCACCAGTACACTCTAATACATATGGTCGGATATTCCATATATCATCTTTATCTCCTGCTGCATAATAGATATACCATTTTCCCCACAGCTTATGCAGTTCAGGAGCCCATATATGAATGCTTTGATCTCCTGTTTCATGTTTACGCCATATAATACGTTCTTTAGCATCAGCAAGAACCGAAAGTGTTTTTCCCATTCGGAGAATAATTCTGTCATATTCGGGAACAGAACCTGTAAAATAGTAGATTCCTGTATCACTTTTATAAATCTGTGGATCTGCTCTGTTTTTAATAAACGGTTTATTATAAGCTGTTTCCATATAATTATCTTTATTCATTGTCCGGCACCACCTTTATTCGAAGCATGTTCCATGAATACGGTTCAACATGTCCCACCAGATGATTACCTTTGCAAGAAAACGTAACCATTTTTCTTGGAATTACATTTTTATGAACCGCCAGATTATCTGCTTTTATATTTTTATTAGTCATGACAATCTGCTCAGTAATTTCCAGATTTCCGAATCCCTGAATATCAATATTGACATTTGCCATTTCATTCCTTCTGTTTACAAAAAAGAATACAACCTCCTGCAGAGCCGGATTATAGATAGCAATTTGATCCAGATAAGGAACTTTAAGTCCCTGTTCATTTGTATAATCAGGAGCCTCTAGTACAGTTTCCATCACGTTTCCTCTGCCGTATCTCGACATGAAAGAAAAGGGATAAAAGATTGGCTGTACCCATACTTCTCCATTACTTTCGGTCATAATAGCTGCACTGATATTGGTAAGAAGGGACTGGCAAGCAATCTTTACCCTGCTACAATTTTTGACCATTGTCATAAGCATGCTTGCAAATAACAGAGCGTCTTCCAATGTATATATTTGTTCACTGAATGCCGGAGCAACTTGCCAATCTCTTGACGCAACAGAGCCGGCTACTTCATCGCCGGGGATTTCCCATACTCCCCATTCATCAAAACAGATATCTATTTGTTTGTTTGATTTTTTCTTGCTTTTTACAGTATCACAGATACCGGCGACTGTTTGGATATATTTCTCCATCTTTACGGACTGGGAAAGGAATTCCTCTGTACCACAGTCCTGCCCTCCATAATATTGATGCAGCGAAATATAATCTATAAACTCATATGTATATTCTAAAACAATCCTTTCCCAGTCAGTGTATGTTGGCACATCAGTTGATGAACTGCCGCACACTACCAGTTTAACTTTATCGTCTAATGATTTCATCGCATGAGCTGTCTGTGCAGCCAGTTTTCCGTAATCCTCAGGAGACTTATGGCCAATCTGCCATATGCCATCCATCTCATTTCCCAGACACCATATTGGAATATTATAAGGATTTTCTTCCCCGTTCGCCTTTCTCCAGTCACTGTATAATGTGCCGGCAGGTAAATTGCAATATTCCAGAAGAGAGAGGGCATTTTCAATTCCTTTTGTTCCCAGATTTACTGCAAACACAGGTGCTATATCTGCTTTTCTCGCCCATTTCATAAATTCATCCGTTCCAAATTCATTTGTTTCTATAGATTTCCATGCAATTTCTCTTTTCTGAGGTCTTTTTTCCTTGTCACCGACCCCATCTCTCCAGTCATAGCAGGAGACGAAATTTCCTCCGGGATATCTTACACAAGTAACCCCCATTTCTTTTACTTTTTCGATCACGTCAAGACGAAAGCCATTTTCATCAGCACAGGGATGCCCCGGTTCATAAATACCAGTATAAACAACTCTTCCCATATGTTCTATAAATGATCCATAAATATACGGGCTGATCCGGCCTTTTTGAAATGACTTATTCACAATTAATTTTACATTATACACGATATTTCTCCTTTATTCTTTATCTCCTCCTGTTGCTGTCCCCTCAATAAAAAATCTCTGTCCGAAAAGGAATAACAGAAGCAGTGGCATAATTGAAATTACAGTAGCAGCAAGTGTCGGTCCATACTTGATTGAGTTGCTGCCTACCAATATTGCGAGACCGGCTGACAACGTTCGATTCTCTACGGAATTCGTCAATATCATAGGATATAACAAATCATTCCAGTTATTCATGAAATGATAAATTCCAAGAGTGATCAGCGCTGGTTTTGATAATGGTATTACAATTTTATGATAAATTTGAAAATTATTTAATCCGTCAATCCGAGCTGCCTCTTCTATAGATTTGGGAATCCTTGAGAAAAAAGATGTCAGCATATATATTCCATAGGCTCCTGACGCTCGTGGAAGTATGAGTCCTAACAAAGTATCCAGAATTCCAAGTTTATACTCTTCAATATATAGCGGGATCATAATAATTTGAAAGGGCACCATCATCGTCATAAGGATTACCGTAAATAATACTTTTTTCCCTCTGAATTCCATCCGCGCAAATGCAAAAGCAGCAAGGGAATCTATTATTAAGCTGACAATTGTTACGCTGCCGGCAAAAACAACTGTATTTTTCAGCATACTGAAAACAGGTATTGCCTCTGAAACATATTTGTACTGTGTCAGTACCCATTGCTCCGGGAGAAAGGCTGGAGGATATTTGATTACATCAGCATCTGTTTTAAAAGAAGATACTATAAGCCATACTAAAGGTACAAATACGAGTAATGCGACAACGAACAATATAATATTGCCGCCTATATGAAGTTTTTTCCGATGTTTTTTCTTCATTTCTGTTCCTCCCTGTTTAGATATCGACGCATTACGATTGTTATCACAGCGATAATGATAAACAAATATACAGAGATTGCAGATGCATATCCAAGATCATGTTCTGTTCGGAATCCGCGATCATATATATAACTGACGAGAGTTTCAGTTTTATGCTGAGGGCCTCCTCCCGTAAGGACATAAATCTGGTCAAATGCCTGAAATGCGAGGATAAATGTCGTAACAATGCAAAATCCTATTGTCTGTTTTATTGAAGGTATGGTTATGTATATAAATTTTTTCCATCCCGTAGCTCCATCCAAATCTGCCGCCTCATATAGAGAATTTGGAATATCAAGAGTTGCAGCAGTAAGTATAGTCAGTGTATAACCGAAATTTCTCCACACAGTGACTAAGATCACTACGGCCATTGCATAGTGTGCATCTGACAGAAGATTTGGCATTACAACACCAATCTTCTTCAACAGATAAGCAAGCATTCCCGAATTGGAATTCAGAAGCATGGACCAAAGAATGCTTATTGCTGTCATAGAACATACATAAGGAATATAGAAAGATGCACGCAGAAATTTATGAAATTTTGTGTTTCTCTGCATTAACATAGTAATGAGTAATGCAACTCCGACTTGAAGCGGAACTTCTGCGAAAGTAAATATCAGTGTGTTTTTAGTTGCGCCCCACATGCGTTCATCGTGAAACATTTTTATAAAATTATCAAATCCAGCCAGTGAAATGTCGCTCATATACAGATCCATATTAAGAAAACTGATAACAAAAGCTGCGATCAATGGTACAAAAACAAACACTGTCAGTATGAGCATAGAAGGAAGAATAAACAGATAAGCTGTATTCTGATATTTGACTTTTATTTTACCTTGTTTTTTCATCTAAGTTACTCCTCTTTAAAAAAGAAAGTCCTGAAATTTCAGGACTTTCCCTGGCATTTTCTTATTGAGCTAAAATCTCATCCAGACGGTCTGACGCACTCTGCAGTTCAGTTTTCACATCTCCTCCGGATAAAATGCTTTCCATCATCGGTGCCATAACATCATTGTCAATCTGGCTTCCATATTCGTAACCAAGATGCCAGTCACGTCCAATCGATGAAGCCTCCGATACGCTGTTCAAAATATCGTTTGATTTAATATCTTCATCTTCAAGAAGAGAATAGGACCATACAGGGAAACCGTTTTGCATTGACCATTCCTTCAGGACATCATCTGTAAGCCAGTATGCCATAAATTTGTAAACCGCTTCTTTTGTCGCTTCGTCTGTTCCTTTCGGGATCATATAGGAACATCCGCCCTCGGCTGAGTATGCCCCGTCAGACCCGGCAGGCATAGCCGTGATCCCGTAATTCATTCCCAGATCATTCAGAATGTTTATATTCCATGGACCGGCAATCGTCATAGCCATCTGTCCTGACTGGAACATCGTGTCAGCTTCTGCTGATGTCAATCCCTCTGGCGATACACCTGCCTGAGCGAGTTCCTGCAGCCATGTCAGGGTTTCAACATTCTGATCAGAGTTCAAAAGATTTTCATTCGTAGATGTATTAATTACATCCCCGCCATTTCCCCACAAATACTGAACGTAATAACCAAAGTCTGTTGGAAGAGCCAGTCCATACTGCCCTTTATCAGGATCTGTCAGAGCCTTTGCACACTCTTCCAGCTCTTCAAATGTAGCCGGCGGAGCATCAGGATCCAATCCTGCGGCTTCAAACAGATCTTTGTTGTAGTATAAGTACTGAAGATTATACTGCATTGGTACACCATACAGTTTATCACCAACATATGATTTTGCTACCACATTTTCATAGTAGTTATCTTCATTGGTACCTGTTGCTTCCCAGAAATCACTGATATCTTCCAGGGAATCATTTTCGACATATTCCTGAAGATATTCGATTCCTACAAGTACAAACGACGGTGCAGTCCCTGTTGAAATAGCGGATGGAAGTTTTGACTGTAATGTATCGTTATCCATAATATCGACCTGAACAGTGATTCCATCCTCATTTGTTTCATTGTAATCATCAATGATCTCTCTTAACACATCCCCATCCGAACCGGTAAATACAGTCCAGAGAGAAAGTATTGTCTCATCCGAGCCAGCCGAATCGCTTCCTTCGCTGCTTTCCTGTGTCTGCGAATTTCCACACCCTGCAAATAAGGACATTGTTGTTGCACATACAAGCAGCATGCTACAGATTTTTTTCCATTTCATAAAACGTTGTTCCTCCTTTTTTGATTAGATTTTTGTTGTTGATGAATATATTTTAGTAAATAAAGCTGAAATTACTCTTAAAATTTATAAATAATTATTTATTTTTTATATCTGATAGAAGTTGTATGTCAAAATTATAGTATTTTTTGCACATTTACTTGATTTTTAACAATAAAGTGTTATCCTTATTTTTAATAATGAGGAGGCTGAGATAATTTGAAAATACTAATTATTGAAGATACAAAATCACTGGCTAAAACGCTGGCAGATATCATTCAAGAATCCGGAGGAACTGCAGATATTGTTTTAGATGGCATCTCCGGACTGGAATATGCACGAAGCAGTATTTATGATGCTATCGTTCTTGATGTGATGTTGCCGGGAATGGATGGATTTCAGATTCTAAATCAGATACGAAAAGAAAAAGTCAATACACCGGTCCTCATGCTTACAGCAAAAAGCGAGGTGAAAGACCGGGTCCACGGACTAAATATCGGCGCGGATTACTACCTTACAAAGCCTTTTGAAATTGCAGAGTTTTCTGCATGTTTAAATGCAATTCTGCGCAGAAAAGATTCCGGGGTGAATGACGTTATTCAGTTTGGTGATCTGTCTCTTTCTCCTGCTTCACACGAAGTAACTTGCTGTGGCAGATCTATCAGGCTGAATTCAAAAGAATATGAACTGCTGCGTCTCCTGATCCTTAATAAAAACAACATTGTTTCCAAAGAACTGATTTTATCCAAAATATGGGGTTATGATTCGGATGCAACAGATAACAATCTGGAAGCATATGTTTCTTTTCTCCGTCGTAAGTTACACCTTCTATCATCTAAAGTTGCAATATGTGTTGTCCGAAAAGTAGGTTATTATTTAGAGGAAAAAGTATGATTAAAAAATTACGGATTCAGATCATTTCCAGTATTGTCTTTGTGTTTTCATTGTTATTAATATTTATTCTGGTAAGTACATGGCTTTCAACTAAAAAAACACTTGAGGACAGCTGTATGTCCACCTTAAATTCGGCGATTCATACAACATATTCAAGCAATGCTGTTTTACAGGCTGATTCTTCCATTCCGCTTCTTGTTGTAACGGTAGACTATCAGAATAATATCAGACTACTACTAAATGATATGGATGAATTTTCATATACGGAAATAACAAACTTGGTGAATGAAGTTCTGGATCTCAAATCTCAAACCGGTATAATTGAAGATCATTATCGATATCTCAGAAAAAGTATCGGCTTATCTGACATACGAATCGCATTTACCGATATTCAAACAGAGCAGTCGATTTTAAAAAGACAAATGATCCAGTCCATCTTTATTGCTATTGTTTCAATACTTGTTTTCGGAGTGCTGAGTTTCTTTTTAAGTGAAAAACTGACACGTCCTGTCCAAAACTCAATAAACGCACAGAAGGAATTTATAGCTAACGCATCACATGAACTGAAAACACCTTTGACTGTAATATTGTCAAATACTGAGATGCTTCAGAAGTCAAATGAAATATCAATTAAGGATTCTCTTACCCGGCAGAGACTTGACCATATTGAAGATGAATCACGACGTATGAAACAATTAATTGAACAGCTTTTACAGCTTGCAAAATTAGATAGTTCAACGCTACCTGTACATAAAGAACCTATCGATTTTGATTTTGTTGTGTGCAATAGCGTGTATACTTATGAACCGATTTTATATGATATTGGGAAGTCACTTTCTTTTGAACATAAAAAAAATATTATCATAAACGGAAATGAACAAAACCTCCGACAAGTTATTGACATACTATTAGATAATGCAATGAAATATTCTGCCGATAGAAGTACAATTAGTGTGAGATTATATGCCGTAAAACATATTGTTATCCTTGCTGTAGAAAGTACCGGAACACCCATATCCGAAAAAGATATGGAACAGATTTTTTCTAAATTTTACAGAGGAGCAACGAAAACACCCGGATATGGTCTTGGGCTGGCTATTGCTTCATTGATCGTTAAGGAACATAGCGGAAATATTTGGGCTGAAACTGATAAAATCTCAAAAAACACTTTTTATATCTCACTTCCTTTAATAGGTATAAAATAAAAACGGATCGGGTCGTCTTCCGGAATCAAAATTTTCACGTCCGACGGAAGTTTGATTTGATAGTACAGAGAAGACAGCGTATAATCTTTCTGTAAAAAGTGCTGTTAATCCTTTTTCGACTCTTATCGTCCCTTTGTATCTGTTTAAAGTGCTGTTTACATATATTTTTATGGTAAACTATGGAAGCATTATCAATGGCCTTTCCGTATTTACCTCCCTTTTCTTCTTCGGGGAAAAAACTGCCGCTACAGTAAACTCGCACTATGTCTCCTGTTCTTTTTGATAATGTTTCCTGTGATACTGAAATTTTTTCGTAAGATGGCTGACAGGGTGTACAGTATCGATTCACCTATATAGAAGACAGTATGGTTCCTCCGCTGTTTTATAACACTGCTTTCTTTACTGACCACAGGGAATTTTTCTGAGCAAAATATATTGACCACGCCTTTCTTCTTGTCCACTGCGGTCTGATCATCGTCATGGCTATCGTCTATAAAATTCTTCTGGATTCGCCGGATACTTTTCAGAGACAGAATGCACTGGAATCTGAGAAAAAGCATCTTGAAAATGTGATGTCACTCCTGCCGGCACTACATAACATAGGACATCAGGAAACTGGGAAGGCTCATCTCAGCCTCTGTAATCCTGCTCAGGCTTCCAACAGAAAGGACAAAGTCTAGGACCCCAAGCACGTAAATAACGATTCTTGTCTTTTTGCTTACAAGCTCCTTCCTGTATGTCTCAGACATGTCAGCCAGTTCTGCGTTCCCAATGATTCCAAACAGGGACATGCGAAAGACAAACTCCCACAGTAACAGCAATCCCGCTCTCCGCAAGAGCAGTCGTTTCATCTCTCCGGCACTTCAACTGATTTCCCACAAAACAACAAAGACCGTCGATATTCCCGTAAGGCCTGCCTCCGTCCCATATCGCCGCAACTCAGAGGAAGGAGAGCGGATACAGCGATGATATGGATTCTACCAGCAACACAGATAACAAAATTATAGAGAATGAAGTGCTCCTTGTGAATAATAGACAGAAGCAACTCCTAAATCAATTTCTATAGTTCATATATCATTTTTTATTATAAAGCGTAAATATTTTCTTCAACAAGAGCAGAAAATATTATGACTTATACAAAATTGATACTTGACAGCTTACTTCTTTTTAAGTATAACAAGGAGCTTCTTAATTACTTTTTTAACACCAAAATCTTGTTTTTATCATTTGTGACGAATGCTAAAAGGTATAACTGTTCCTCCTGATTCATGGAATTATCCGTAACATCCTGTAATATCACAATCAGTTGATCCTTCTTATTCCCTATGCCGATTATCAAAGAAATAGCAAATATAGTGACAGACATAAGAGAAGCCGAAAATCTTGATATTATTTCAAGAAATTTTCGGCTTCTCGGTTACGTTCCTGGGCGGATTCGAACCGCCGGCCTTCCGCTTAGGAGGTCTTTTCCCTGCTGTCAATCACAGGCAGGTTCAGGTCCCGCAAGATAAGGATTTTCCTTAATTTTCCCATTGTTCAAATCGTTTCTGGTTAATTGCTGTCAGCGGCTTCATACAGAATTGTCTATCATGCCTGCCTTTGCAGGAATGATAGACAATATTCAATTAATCAAATTTACTATCTATACTATGCTGTGAAATGGCCGGTTTGTCTACGGCTTTTCGACTACCGCATCTTTTTCAAAATCTCTTTTTCATTTGCCCTTGCAAAATCACTTAAACGGTAAGATCGAATCCTCGTTTTTACAATAACAGGAACTAAAAAATCTTGATTCACGAGTTTTGCGCATCTGTTAATGACTGTCTTGTTCGTCACGCCGATCATTCTGCTTACTTCTATGGGCGTAAATTCATAGAGCTTCTTCTTTAACAAAAACGCCATGAACTCCTTTTCCTTTGTATTTAAATAAGAAAAGCAGCCTGCCAGTTCATCTTCTTCTGATACTTTAGATAACTCGTAAACTTTTTTTGAATACAACACCATCATTTTCAGGAAATAATTGATCCAGATTTCCGGACGCGGAGGATTATCCCTTCCTGAATAATATAGAGCAGGCAATCCCATCTGAAGAGAGGAATAATATTCATCCGGATCATATGCAAAGTATTCTTCCAGAGAACCGATCCCGTTAAATCCATATCCATAATAATCGAGGATATATCCTGACATAAGTCTTGCCGTCCTTCCGTTTCCATCTTCAAAAGGATGGATGGTAACCAGCTGGTAGTGGACGACGGCCGCGATAATCAGCGGATGGTCATCTGTCGTATTCACATATTCAACAAGTTCATCCAACAGCACCGGAATGTCTGTATATTCGGGCGGAATATATTCCGGCACCCCCGTTTCCGAATCATATACGGCAAATAATACACCCGGGGGCATTGGTCCCCTGAGTCCGATTTTTTCTTTTGATGCTCCCTTTTCCACAATC
>ERZ1643246.3692-NODE-3692-length-12789-cov-5.021282_pt1 | contig 12789 bp, 10 predicted proteins | sample MGYA00579265_ERZ1643246 | MGnify/ENA primary metagenome ERZ1643246 (study PRJEB29033, sample SAMEA4952261) | chicken gut metagenome | biome: Broiler Chicken; feature: Gastrointestinal Tract; material: Caecum | place: Ireland | collected 2018 | study: Broiler... | reverse complement strand
TAAAGGGTCGGGGGAATCCGGCGAAGCGATGAGCAGAATCCGGAAAAGACAGGAGAATTTTTGAAATAAAACGGGAGAAGACAGGAAAAAGGCAAGAGTCAGGAGGAGCAGAAGGAATGATACCCGAAGAGTACAGAGAGCTTTTTGAGAATAAGATATTCCGTCAGATCATGGACAGCATTGACGATGTGGTGATGGTGATTGACTGTGACACCCGGATTGTATATGTGAATCAGGCCTATGAGAAGACCTTTCACTGGTCAAGAGAACAGATCATCGGGAAAAAACTGGAAGATCTGGAGGGAGATACCACGGCAATCACGGCCATGAAAACAGGTGAGCCCATGTATCATAAGCTGGAATATCTGAAGTCTGCCAAGATTGATGCTATGGGTGTCTCATTTCCGATCAGGTATCACGGAGAGACAGTGGGAGGTATTTCCATTTTTAATAATACCGCCAAATATGTGGAACTGGTTTCCAAGCTGCAGCGGACCAAGGAGATGAACCGGTATCTGCAGGAACAGCTGAATGATCCGGCAACCATCCAGTGGTCCCGGGAGTTCATTACGGTGAATCCCCGCATGAAACAGGTGCTGGGGCTGGCTATCAAGGTAGCCCGCTCAGAGGCCACGGTGCTGATCCGGGGAGAGAGTGGCACCGGCAAGGAAGTGATGGCGAAGATCATTCATTATAACAGCCCCAAGGCAAAGGGGCCTTTTGTGAAAGTCAACTGCGCTGCTATTCCGGACAACCTTCTGGAAAGCGAGCTTTTCGGATATGTGGGAGGAGCCTTTACCGGCGCGAGAAAAGAAGGCAAGGCCGGGAAGTTTGAGATGGCTCAGGGCGGAACGATTTTTTTGGATGAGATTGGCGATATGGATATGAGTATGCAGGTGAAGCTGCTCCGCGTCATTCAGGAGAAGGAGGTGGAACGGATTGGAGGAACCAAGACCATTTCTCTGGATGTCCGCATTGTGGCTGCCACCAACCAGAACCTGGAAGAACTGATCAAAGAAGGAAAGTTCCGGCAGGATCTCTACTACCGGCTCAATGTCATCGAAATTAAAATTGCGCCCCTCAGAAAGCGGAAAGAAGATATTCCGATCCTGGTGCATCATCTGGTCAAAAAGATTTCCGGGGAGAATCTCAATGTCACTCCCCGGGTTATGAATATCCTGAACAGTTACGACTGGCCGGGAAATGTGCGGGAGCTTCAAAATGTCATGGAGCACGCCTGTATTATGAGAAACGGCACTATTATTGATCCTTATTCTCTGCCGCAGTATATGCAGCCAAAAGAGCCGGGAGAAGAGTCCCGGACGGAAAATATGAGTTATAATCTGAAAGAAATGACGGCAATTCTGGAAAAAGATCTGATACTGGAGGCGCTCAAAAAGTTCTCCAATAAGTCCAGGGCCATTGAGGAACTGGGGATTTCCCGGAGTTCTTTCTACGAAAAAATAAAAAAATACGGCATTGATGTGGAGGAAATGGATCTGGAATAATATTTTTGGAAGACCGTATGCTCTGTAAAACATGTACACATAAAATGTATAGTTTTACAGAGCTTTTTTTTGCGAAAAATTTTGATAGAAAGTTGTATTCCGGGTTTCCGGACAATGCCTGTATGAAAATCGGACACTTTTTCAGCTTTTCTGTCCGTGTATATGAAAAACGAACAGAAAATCTGAGAAAATGTCTGTTTTTTTAGAGAAAAAAGAGAGGAAAAGAAAGAAATCACGGAAAAAAGAAGAGCAGGAAAGCAAATAAAGTGAGGAAAAAGTAAAAAAATATTATAATTTTTACTGAAAACTCAACTTGGCACAGCCTTTGCTTTAATTATTACCGTGAGAGATCTGTGTGAGAACGATTCCGGGCAGATCTTTGGAGTAAAACATGGAAAGGAGAATAACATGAGACTGGCGCTGACTCCCTGTTTTATCGGAAAATGTGAAATAAAAAATCGTTTTGTCATGACAGCGGCCAATCTCGGCTGGTGTGAAGATGGCTTTGTGACAGAGAAAGTAGTGAACTTTTATCGGGAGAGAGCCAGAGGACAGGTGGGACTGATCATCGCGGGGGCTGCCGGAGTCGATCCTGTCAGAGTGAATCAGACAGGAATGATGCAGATTTATGATGACCGGTTCATCGCACCGATGGGGAAACTGACAGAAGCCGTTCATGAAGAAGGTGGGAAGATTTTTCTCCAGCTGATGCATGCAGGGGCTTATGCCAGACAGGAAGAACACCGGGGGATGACTGCGGTAGCACCTTCCCGATATGTCTGTCCGTTTACGAGGGAAAAGGCAGAGATGCTGGAAGAAAAAGAGATTCGTCAGATTGTTTCATATTTCCGGGATGCGGCGGTCCGGGCGAAGACCGCAGGTTTTGACGGGGTGGAAATCATAGGAAGCGCCGGATATCTCATTGCGGAATTCTTGTCGAAAGCGGTGAATCACCGGACAGACGCCTACGGCAGAGGGACTGTGGGGCGGACGAGATTTCTTATGGAGATCCTTGACGCAGTGCGGGCGGCCGTCGGCAAAACGTATCCTGTCATGGTGCGGCTTTCCGGTGCGGATTTCATTCCGGGAGGTAATGGGCCGGAGGAAGTGAGGGTTATAGCCGGACTCATTGAAAAAAAGGCGGACGCCATCAATATCACCGGAGGCTGGCATGAGTCTCAGGTACCGCAGATTACCTACAATGTGCCGGCGGGCATGTATCTGTATCTGGCGAGAACTGTGAAGGAAGCGGTATCCATACCGGTGGTGGGCTGCAATCGGCTGAATGTGGCAAAAGCAGCGCAGGCCATCGAAGATGGCAGCGCGGATATGGCGGGCATTCTCCGGGGATTGATCGCAGATCCGTATCTGGTAAAAAAATATCAGGACGGAAGAGAAGACGCCATACGTCCCTGCCTTTCCTGTAATCAGAAATGTCTCGACGCTATTTTTTCCGGCGGAGGCATTGGCTGTGTGGTAAATCCTGTCGTGGGACGAGAAGGAGAGTTACTGTTTCAAGACTCACCGGATATGCAGATCGGGCCGGGCGGCAGATTGGAAAGTACATTGGCAACTCCCCGAAGACTTCTGGTCATTGGAGCCGGCATCAGCGGTATGGTTTTTTCCATTCTGGCTGCCAGGCAGGGATATGAGGTGACCATCTGGGAGAAAAGCAGCCGGTATGGCGGTGCCGGGGATACGGTGGCAGCTATCCCGGACCGGGAAACGGTGCAGGAGTATATGGATTATCTTTTCAGACAGTGCCTGGATGCCGGTGTACAGTTTTGCTGGCGGAAAGAAGCCGGACAAGAGGAGCTGAAAGAAATCCTGGCAGAAGAAACGATGCAGAGTGGAACAGCCGCGCAGAATCAGGATACGCAGAACATTGCGGGAGAGCCGCAGGAAGGTTTTGCAAAAATAATTTTTGCGACAGGAGCCGGATGGGAGCCGCCGGCATATGAACAGACCGAAGATGCGAGAGCCTATTCGCCGGAAGAATGTATAGAGATCGTCAGAAGAGAGGGCGCCCTTCCGGGAAGAAATATCGTGGTCATCGGCTCCGGATATAAGGCAGTGCAGACCGCACAGTTCTGTGTGGATGCCAGAAAAGAAGGGGACAGAGAACAGCGTTTTTTGGAACGTTTTGCCCCGGAACAAATCGCATTGGCGAATAACATTATGAGGTGGGGAAAATCATCCGTTACACTTCTGGCTCCGGGAGGGAAGGCCGGAGGAGGTTTCGGAAAAAGTACCCGTTGGATGATGTTAAGAGAAATAAAAGAAAAGGGCGTTAAAGTTGAGACGAAAGCGGAAGTGAAACGGCTGGAAGCCGGACAGGTCATTTACCGGCAGGAGGGAGAAGAAAAAACGGCCCCCGCCGATATGATCGTTTTGGCTCAGGGCTGGAAACCGGGACAGCCATTTTCCGGAGAAGAAAAAGCTATTCCGGAAAGTTTCACAGAAAAGATCGTCATCATCGGCGACGCGAAAAAACCAGGCAGGATATCGGAAGCGGTAAACGATGCTTTTCATGCTGCTATGACTTTAAAGGAGGGTAACGATGTTTGAAAAGAAACATGAGATGTTAAGAAAGCTGGCAAGAGAGTTTGCGGAAAAGGAACTTGAGCCGATTGCTGCGGATGCGGAAAAAGAGGGGGCCTATCCGAAAGAACTCTGGGCAAAAGTAGCAAAATATGGTTTTACCGGAATTACCATCCCGGAAGCCTACGGCGGATGCGGAGGAGATTACAAATCTCTGGCAATCGTTGTGGAAGAGTTTTGTAAAAAGGACGCGGCGGCCTCCTCTCTGATCATGAGTAATTCTCTGTCTGGCGCTCCATATCTTTACTATGGAACAGAAGAACAGAAACAGAAATATTTACGTCCGATGGTGGAGGGAAAAACTGTAGGCGCTTTCGCTCTCACCGAGCCGGGTGCAGGTTCCGATTCCGGCGCGACCCAGACCACCTGCCTGTGGGATGAAGAGCAGGGATGTTATATCTTAAACGGAAGAAAATGTTTTATTACCATGGGACCGATTTGTGATTACGCGGTTGTCTTTGCCAAATCCAATCTGGAGGCAAAGGGAACGAGAGGCATTTCCGCATTTATCGTGGAAGCAGGCTGGGAAGGTTTTTCCAGAGGAAAAACAGAAGAAAAAATGGGTATGCACGCTTCCGTGACATCAGATCTTGTCTTTAATAATGTGAAAGTTCCAAAAGAAAATCTTCTGGGACGGGAAGGACAGGGCTTCAAGATTGCCATGGGTATCCTGGATGCGGGACGTGTGACCGTCGCTGCCCAGGGCCTTGGTATTGCGGCAGGATGCCTGGATCTGGCTATCCAGTACTCGAAAGAGAGAGTACAGTTTGGAAAACCGATCTGTAAGCTGCAGGATGTGGCTTTTAAGATCGCGGATATGGCAACGGAAGTGGAAGCAACCAGACTGCTTGTGTACGATACCGCTGATAAGCTTGACAAGAAACAGAAGGTGACGGTACAGGCGGCCATGGCAAAATATAAAGCTGGAGAAGTTTGTAATCAGGTGGCCTACAAGGCGCTGCAGATTCACGGCGGATATGGATACATGCAGGATTACGCCATTGAGAGAATGACAAGGGCGGCAAGACTGGTATCCATTTACGAAGGAACATCGGAGATTCAGAAACTCGTGATTTCTGGAAATTTACTGAAATAGTGGAGGTATGGAATGAAAATATTAGTTTGTGTAAAACAGGTTCCGAATACAAATGCGGTTAAGATTAACCCGGAAACCGGAACATTGATTCGTGACGGTGTGGAAAGTATTTTAAATCCGGATGATGACAATGCCCTGGAGGCAGCCCTTCAGATTAAAGATACCCACGAGGACTGCAATGTGACTGTGATTTCCATGGGGCCGCCTCAGGCGACGGAAGTTCTGGTGGAATGTCTTGCCAAGGGCGCCGATGACGCTATTCTTTTAAGCAGCCGCGCTTTCGGTGGAGCAGACACATGGGCGACTTCCAATACCATTGCGGGAGCCATCGAGAAAATCGGAGATTACGATATCGTGTTTGCCGGACGACAGGCGATCGATGGAGACACCGCGCAGGTAGGACCACAGATTGCGGAGAAATTAAACATTCCGCAGGTTACATATGTGGAAGAGATCCAGAAAATCGAGGATGGAAAGATCACAGTAAAACGGCAGCTGGAAGATGGATATGAAATCATTGAAATTCCTACCCCATGTCTTTTGACGGCAGTGAAAGAATTAAATACACCGCGATATATGTCCGTCAAGGGAATATATGATGCATATAATACGGAGATTACCGTCTGGGACGAAAATGATATCCCTGTGAAACCGGAAGAAATCGGATTGAAATCTTCTCCGACCAAGGTTTTCCGTTCCTTTACGCCGGACCCGAAAGGCAAAGGTATGATGATTGAGGGAACCCCGAGGGAAGCCGCGGTTAAAGTGGTGGAAGAGTTAAAGAAGAAACATTATCTGTAGGAGGTAAGTTATGGCTGAAAATAAAGGAATAGATTTATCTGCATATAAAGATGTATGGGTATTTGCGGAGCAGAGAGGCGGAGTGATCACTCCGGTGGTCTTTGAACTTCTGGGAAAAGGCCGTGACCTGGCTTCTGATATCGGAGATGTAAAACTCTGTGCCATCCTCTTGGGAGAAGGGCTTGAAGATATGACAAGACAACTCTTTGAGGCGGGGGCCGATGTGGTATACACAGCGGACAGCCCTCTTCTCAAAAATTATACGGCGGACGGATATACTAAAGTGATCTCTGACGCCATCAATGAGTTCAAACCGGAAATCGTCTTATACGGCGCCACCCATATCGGCCGCGATCTGGCTCCTAGAATTGCAAAGAGAGTGAGCACCGGTCTTACTGCCGATTGTACGAAACTGGACATTGATCCGGAAACGAAGGGAATCTTACAGACCCGTCCGGCATTCGGAGGCAACCTGATGGCTACCATTAAGTGTCCGAATCATCGTCCTCAGATGTCCACGGTAAGGCCTGGCGTTATGGATAAAGCGCCGGTTCAGGAAGGAAGGACCGGAGAGGTGATTCCGGTAACTCTGACATTGAAAGAGTCGGATATCCGTACAAAGATCATTGAGATTGTCAAGACAGCCAAAGACATGGTTTCCTTAACTGATGCGGAAATCATCGTATCCGGCGGAGCAGGACTGGGAGATGCTTCCGGTTTCGAGCTGCTTCAGAAGTTTGCAGATCAGATTGGCGGCGTTGTGGGAGCTTCCCGTGCGGCCGTGGATGCTGGCTGGATTGATCACTCCCATCAGGTGGGACAGACGGGAACTACTGTGAAACCGAAGATCTACATTGCCTGCGGTATTTCCGGTGCCATTCAGCACCTGGCGGGTATGCAGACGTCTGATATCATCATTGCCATCAACAAGAGCCCGATCGCTCCGATTTTTGAGGTGGCGGACTATGGTATCGTCGGTGATCTGTACAAAGTCATTCCTGAGCTGATGGAAGTGTGGGGTTAGAACATTTTCTCTGAGAGATAGTTTCTGACAGAGAGAGTGACAGTGGGGGAAATGCCTATGTATCAGCATATCAAACTTCATGTAGAAAATAAAATTGGAACGATTGCCATAAACTGTCCGAAAACGGCCAATGCCATAGACCCGTCCATCTATGCGGAGATCAAAGATGCCGTGTGCGGATGCGTGATCAACGATGATGTGAATGTAGTCGTACTTACCGGCGAGGGGAAACATTTCTCTGCGGGCGGGGACATTCGGGAGTTTAAGGAACTCATTGAATCAGAAACCTATATTGAGGAGAAATCCATTCAGCTGGCTGGGAACACGGCGGAGGCCATCCGCCGGTGTCCCAAGCCGGTGATCGCCATGATCAACGGAACGGCGGCGGGAGCAGGATGCAGCCTGGCCCTTGCCTGTGATTTCCGGGTCATGGAGCCGGACAGCAAAATGTCCATGGCCTTTATCAATATGGGACTGCCGGGAGATACCGGAGGTATCTATTATATGTATAAACTGCTGGGACCGGCAAAGACGGAAGAGCTTATCATGCTTGGCCGCCCGGTAAACGGGGAGGAAGCATATGCCATAGGTCTTGCCAGCCGGCTGGCTGAAAAAGGGAATCTTTACGAAGAGACCAGGAAGCTTGCCCTGGAGCTGGCGGCAAAACCGCAGCTGGCCATCCGCAGACAGAAAGAGATGCTGCTGAAATTCTTTTATAGTGATATCAGCTCCTTCACGGAGGCGGAAAGTAAATATATGGTGGAATGTTCACGGTCAGAAGACTTTGCCGAAGCTGTGAACGCATTTCTTGAGAAACGAAAACCAGTGTTCCGGGGACGATGAGGGGAGATTTTTATGGTCCGGGAATGCTGAAAACGTAGAATCATCAGCGTTTGGAAGATACCGGAATGATTCTGAAAAAACGGTGTCTGAAAACGTTTCAAACCAAAAGCGAAAGGAGAAGTAGTATGCCGAAACGATTAGATGGAAAAGTAGCATTGGTCACAGGAGCGGCCAGAGGATTGGGAAGGGCTTACGCGTTGCGGCTGGCAGAGCTGGGCGCCGATGTGGGGGTCATCGATATTGACTTAAAATCCTACAAGGCATTTGAGGGAGAAGAAAAGCTCCTGACCGCGGAGACGACCATGGATGAGTGTCGTGCTCTGGGTGTTAAATCCGCAGGAGCCGAGGCGGATATCACCAACAGAGAGCAGGTGTTTGCAGCGGTGGCACAGATTGAAAAAGAACTGGGCCCGATTGACATTGTAGTATGCAACGCCGGCGGCGGTATGGGCGCGCCGGATGCCAACAAGGCCAGCCAGTTGAACTGGGATGAATTCTACGCAGTAACAGAGAGAAACTATTACGGCACCGTTTATACCTGCAACGCAGTGGTTCCTGGTATGAAAGAGCGGGGCTACGGCAAAGTTGTCAATGTCATTTCTGTAGGCGGCCTGGTGGCAAACAGTGACGGAAGTTACGCACACTATGGTTCCGCTAAGGCAGCCATCGCACAGTATACAAAACTTCTGGCACAGGAAGTTGGACGATACAATGTGACCGCCAACTGTATTGCTCCTGGATTCATTGCCACCGGACGACTTATTGAAAATTATAAAAAAGCCGGAGAGGGAACTTTTCTTCGTAATGTTGCCATGAAACGTTTTGGAACTGTGGAAGACTGTGCCAACGTAATAGAATTTCTGGCAACCGATCTTTCTTCCTATGTAAACGGAGCCATCATCGAGGTAACCGGTGGAACCGTGGGCAGAATGATCATGAATGAACCGGCAGAATGTTAGTGCACTGAAAATGAGTGGACAGCATGTAAGTTAACGTGTCGAAACAGTGATGGAAACAATTACAGAACCAGCAGAGCTTCCTCGTCAGAAAGGGCAGGGGGCTCTGTCAAAGGTGAAAACCGATTTGTTAATAAAATAACGACAGGAGAGTGTAATCATGAACAGATGGGAAAAAATAGAGAGAAAACCGGCGCCTCTTTTTACGAAAGATTTTGGTCCGCTGAGCGGAATCCGTGTGTTATTAAACGGAACGGTGGTGGCCGCTCCGTTTGCCGCAACCATGTTCAGTGACTTTGGCGCAGAGGTGATCGCCCTGGAGCGTCCGAAGGTAGGCGGAGATACGGCGAGACATCAGCAGCCGCAGTTAAAAGAAGACGACAAACATATCAGCGGTGCATGGGCACAGAATGCAAGGAATAAACTTAGCTTTACTCTGGAGACCAATTTAAAGAAAGTTCCGGAATCAAAAGAGATATTCTTATCCCTGATCAAACAGGTGGATGTCTGGATTGAAAACATGGTGTGGATCGAGAAACTTGGTATTACAGACGAAATGCTTCTGGAGGTAAATCCGAAGCTGATCATCTGCCATGTGAGTGGATTTGGTACACCGGCATTCGGCGGTCTTGACAGATATTTGAACCGCGCCTGCTACGATCCTCTGGCACAGGCGGAATCCGGCTGGTGTCTGCTGCAGGGATTTCCGGAGACACCTCCATACTATGCACAGCAGTATGTGGGCGATTATCTTTCCGGACTGTTTGCTTTCAGCGGTATTTTAATGGCGCTGCGTCATGTGGAAAAGACCGGAAAAGGTCAGGTGATCGACGCGACTTTATGTGAAAGCTGGATGCGTGTTATGGACGATAACTTTGTGCTGTGGTCTAAAGAAGGCATTCAGAAACAGCGGCAGGGCGTGAAGCAGGAAACTTACCAGCCGGCAGGTATTTTCCCTACCAAAGATGGTAAATTTATCAATCTGGGCGCATATGGAAAAGGCATGTATGAAAAAGTAATGAAAGGTTTCGGATTTGACCTGGAGAAATATTCCTATGAAGCAGCCGGCGGAAGCAAGGAAGCGCTGGAAAGCGATTTGGGTAAAGAGCTTGATCAGATGTTCTCAGATTATTTCATGAGTCACACAGCGCAGGAAGCCATTGATATCCTCATTGATAACCGGATCGGCGCTGCCGTCATCAAGGACTGTAACGATGTCATGTCCGAGGAACACTGGAAAGAGAGAGGCGACTGGGTTACTTATGAAGACCAGACGCTGGGAGAGGATATTACAGCCTTTGGTTTCGCGCCGAAGATGTCCGAGACACCGGGAGAAGTATGGAGAGGAGCTCCGAGACTCGGTCAGGATACAGAGGTTATCATGAAACAGCTTCTGGATTATACGGATGAGGAAATCGAGGCATTGAAAGGAAAAGGTGTTATTGACTGACAGCCTGCATTCAGGCTGATACCAGCCTGTTGGAAACCTGTCAAAAAGTACAACAAAGATTGAGAGGCAAAAATGAAATCACGCTCCGAAGAACTGAAAAATAATAAAGAGATATTTTTTCAAAATACCTTCTGTGATATTTTTCACAGAACGGCACAGCTTTTTCCGGACAAAGTTGCAGTTTCAGGAGACAACTGTCAGGTTACCTATCAGGAACTGGATGAATACAGCAATTTTTTGGCCAGATATCTGATGAGAGAAGGAGTACGGAAGGAAGGCATTGTTGCTATTCAGGCCGGCAGAGAACCAGTTGCGATCATCAGTATGCTGGGCATCTGGAAAGCGGGAGGAGCCTATTGTTATCTGGATGACTGCTATCCGGAGGCGAGAAATCAGGCGCTCCGGGAAGAATGCGGCTGGAGCATAACCTTGACCAGAGAATATCTGAGAAGTATCCCGTGGAGGCGGGACAGCCATTATATCAACCAGTCGGAGAGAGAAAAACTGGCAGTTGTCATCTATACTTCTGGTTCGACATCGAAACCAAAGGGTGTGATGCTGGAACACAAAAATGTGGCGGCAGCCATCAGTAACTTTGACCGCCTGGGCTTTAATGAGAATGACCGCACCTGTGTATTTCCAAGCTTCAGCTTTGTAGCATCCATTTTTGATATCTTCTCCTCCCTGTCTGTGGGAGCAACGCTGGAGATCATTCCGGAATATCGCCGGAGAAAAATGAATCTTATCGTGGAATTTTACCGGAAACGCAAGATCACCATTGCATTTCTGCCGCCGCATATGGCGAGAAAATTTATGAAAGAGGATATCTCAGATATTCCTCTCCGTGTTCTGCTGGTGGGAAGTGAACCGGTTCGCCATCTGGAGAAGAAACCGTATCGTATCCTGAATGTGTATGCCGCGTCCGAATGCTGTTCGCTGATTTCTGTTTATGAGATTACCGGCGACGAGGCGGTTTATCCCATTGGAACTTTGAATCCAACACTTCGGGGATATATTGTAGATGAGGACGGACAGAAAGTGGAACCCGGTCAGGAAGGCGAGCTGTGGCTGGCGGGCCCGCAGGTATCCAGGGGCTATCTGCAGCGGCCGGAGGCAACCATGAGGCAGTACAGAAAAAATCCTTTCAGCAGTGAGCCGGAATTTCAGAGATTGTTTAAGACCAATGATATTGTCTGTCAGGACGCAGATGGAAATCTGCATTATGTGGGACGAAAAGACAATATGTACAAGATCCGGGGATTCCGGGTGGAGAGCGGAGCGGTGGAATCCACAGTATTAAAATGTGCCGCCATCAAGGAAGTGGTGGTGAAAGCCTTTCCGGATGCGGGAGGCGTCAATATTCTGTGCGGGTATTTTACCTCCGATGTGGACGTGGATGTGAAGGATCTGAAAGAAAAACTAAAAGAAATCCTTCCTTATTATATGGTGCCAGCCTGCTTTATTCGTCTTGATGAATTTCCTAGAAATTTCAATAACAAAATTGACCGGAAAGCCATCAAGCCGCCAAAGGAGATTAATGACCATAAATTGCTGGAGAAATTATATTAAAAGAAAAGGAGCGCAGTTATGTCAGAAACAGCAAAAACCAATGAATTACTGGAAAAACTGTCTGATTTTTTTGATGCAGACATCAATCAATATCTGGGAGAACACGGAGGAGCCGCCGAAGTGGTGGACGTGGAGGGGAATGAACTGATCATCCGTCTTCTGGGAGAATGTCGGGGATGTCTGTCCATGAATGATACGGTAAACGGCGTTATCAAAAAGAAAGTCCATGCTGTTTTTCCGTTTATTGAGAAGGTGACGGTGACCGACGATGTAAGTCCGGAAGTCTATGAAATGGCAAAAAGCCTTTTTACGGGAGGAAAATACTAAATATTTCTTGACAGATTTTCAAACTCAAAAGTTTTTTTGCCGCAAACCCGGAAGAAAAATAGTAATGTCCGATTTTCGAACAGAATATAGTACAAAATTCCGGAAATCTGAAAACATTTCGGTGTGTTTTCCGGAAAAACAGACAATTTCTTCGGGGTATTCCGCAAAATCGATTGCGAAACACATCAAATATGAGAGAACGGACAGTTTTTTTGCTGTCAGAAAGTATTGGCATGGAAATTGCGTTACTAAATACAGAACCAAAAGTAATCATAATCAAAGGAGGATATTATGGGAGTTGGAACATACGAAGCTTATATTGAGCGAATGAAAAAAATGAAACCAAATATTTATCTGGACGGCAAATGTGTAGACAGAATGGGACCATGGAATGAGTCTGGTTTCTGGGTAATGGAACAGTGCTACAAGATGGCTAACGATCCGGCGTATGCCGATGTCTGTACGGCAAAATCTCATTTGACCGGAGAGACGATCAACCGCTGTACTCATATCCACCAGTCCAAGGACGACCTGTTAAAGAAACAGCAGATGACCCGTCTGATCTGCCACCATGTGGGAGGCTGTATGCAGAGATGTATGGGAACTGATGCTTT
>ERZ1643246.3691-NODE-3691-length-12794-cov-4.345710_pt1 | contig 12794 bp, 17 predicted proteins | sample MGYA00579265_ERZ1643246 | MGnify/ENA primary metagenome ERZ1643246 (study PRJEB29033, sample SAMEA4952261) | chicken gut metagenome | biome: Broiler Chicken; feature: Gastrointestinal Tract; material: Caecum | place: Ireland | collected 2018 | study: Broiler... | reverse complement strand
TGCCACTTTTCGCTCACCTGCATTAATCCAATACAGGAACCGTTCTTCACGTCAGTTCTGTATGAGCTTTCTCTAAACGCCATTGCTTGTAAAAACTCGGGGCAGATATTGTAATGCTCTGTAACCTCAAGGGCAATCTGATATACTTCATCTTCCGAAAGCTGTTTGGCTTCTGCCGTATGTGGCACTGCAAATGCTAACAATACAATGAGTGCCGCCGCAACTATAGCTACTGATACCGGCTGTATCTTTCCTTCCGGATTCATGATTCCTGATGCTCCAACTATAAGGGCAATAAATGCCGCTCCGTTCAAAAATTTCACTTTTGTCACTTCCTTTTCTTTTTCTTCCGTTTTATTCCTTTACTCTTGCCGTTCTTTTTCAGTCTCGCCGTTTGACTCATACCCGATATTCTCCTGATTTCCAGTGTTTATGCTGTTAATCCCGGAGCCGTCCTGCGATACATATTCGTAGCTGTTAAATACATGTATCCAATACAGATTTGTTCCTGCCGCTACCACAAAAAGGAATATTGCAAGTGCCATTGCAATAAGAAACGCCTTAAACCATCTCTTTTCACTTTCTGCGATAATTTCAGAAGCAAGCTTGTCTCCGCGATCTTCAGTCAATTTTTCCTTGTTTTCCATATAAAAATATCCTCCATGATTTTATTCTTTGCCAAAACCAGGAAGATATGTTATAATTTTCCCGGCTATGGTAAGTGCTGTTTACTGTAGCCACGTCCCGGTGGGAGGCCCTAATCTCCTTCCGGGACACCTCTATTCACTTTTTCTTTCCGGCAGTCATGCCGATAATCACAAGCACCGCAACGGTTACGATGCACCCGCAGATAAATCCGATTACGCTTTCTGGTATATACATGATTGTTTATTCCTCCACATATACCTCATGGGTAGTTCTATCATAGACAAGCATCATGCTGTCGCCGTTCCTGTCCCGAATCACGCCTCTGTTTCCGTCCATATTCAGCGTAAAAGCGCTCATCTCAAATCGCTGATTTTCCAGCCATCTCCTGATTGCGTATTCCGCAATAGTTTTCGTCCCCTTAATCATCCTTCGCTCCTTCCAGCATCCACGCTGGGATGCCATAACAATCAATCGCTGCATGCATTGCGTACAGGTATTTGGCGTTTGCAGTTTCGAAGCTATACGCCCCAGCCTCTCGCTTTACCTGCCGCGCTAAATCCTCATAGACATCTACCGCTGTAGCGGTTGGATGCCTTTCCAGAATTTCCTTTGCTTTCCGATCGATATGGCTCATCAGTTCGCACATATCCTTTGTCGTGATTTCTTTCATGCTATCGTCCTTTCTATAACGAGAACAATTCCGTTTTCTTTCAGAAGATTGTAAATAAACAGCCGCCCCTTCTGAGTCCATTTTGTATTCATTTTTATATCCGGATGCCCATCCGCCCTGACGATATTCACCGTTTCGGAATGCGTGTATCCTTTTGCGTGATACTTTTTATATAACAGCCACTGATCGCTCTGCTTGAATTGAACTCCCAGCTCATTAAGCAATCTGTTCATCTCAATGGCCGACATCCCATAATCCTTTGCAATCTGAGTAATGGTTACGGTCCCGGTATTTTTCAGGATGTTGTCGGTATAATCCGCTTTTGGTCGAAGCTCTCCAATCACCTGATCTTTTACGTTAATTTCTTCTGTAAGTTTTTCGATCCGCTCCTGCTTCTCTTTGATTTTGCTTTGCGCTACCAAAAGCGCTTTGGCTAGAAGTTCCTCGTCGCTCATCGAGTCCTGACCGGATATGTATCCTCCATGCTTGCGAATGGAAGGAAGGATTTCCGATGTTACCCATCGCTTAAACCTTTGTGCAGATTCAAGCTTACTTCCGAATATAAGAGCGTATAATCCTGATTCGTTGATGATTACTAAATTTTGCCTCCCTGATGGGGTGTCCATTTCGTTCACCCCTCTGTCGTCCCCATTCACATGGTCACGAATAGCCTTTTGCGGATTCGCATAACCAAGTGCTATTGCTACGTCTTTCCCAACAAACCACGGTTCATCATCAATAATTATTGTCCGGACTTCTCCGAACTCTTCAGATTTAAAAATTTGTAATCCGCTCACCCCGCATGCTCCTTTCCGGTTCTGAGTATTATCTTTTCCTTACCCCTCCTTCAAAATCCTATTTTTTAGGATTCTCTCTGCACAAAAATATAGTCCATAGGGATTCCAGAAAGATTACTAATCGCCCGAAGCTCACTCAAATCCGGCTCAGTCTTTCCGCTTTCCCAATTCGTAATTGTCGCAAGAGAAACGCCAATTTTCTCGGCAAATTCCCGCTGACTGAGGCCTGCATTAACCCTGCACGCCGCAATGCAAATTCTAGGCATATTGTTCTGCACTATTTATTCCTCCTTTCTGTTCGATGCGTTCAGTATAATCCTATTTTTTCGTATTGTCAACACTCTAATTTAATTTTTTAGGATTTTGATTGATTTTTTTAGGATTGCGTGATATTATGTTCCTATACAAAGGATGAAAGGAGGAACCGTTAATGGATAATAAAGAGCATAAAATCAATGACCATCAAATCGAATTATTCGCAAAAAATTTAAGGTATTATATAGACCAAAGCGGGAAACAGCAAAACGAGATAGCAAAAGACTTAAATTTCCCAGCTGAAAGGAGAAATTTATGGCAAAAAATTTTGATTACCGAAAGTATTATAAAGAATATTATGGGATTGATTTTGGGAGCGGATACGACATACATCACATTGATTTTGATAGAAGCAATAACGATATTGGCAATCTCATCGTATTACCGCACTCACTACATAACAATTACCATATTTGCCTTCAACAAATAAGAGGCTATAAATCTTGTTGGGATTCGCTTTACATGTACTCTTACTTAATTCCGGAAATTCGCAAATACATCGACATAACAAGCGAAATGCTTGAATGGTGGGGGCTCAAACGTGATTTTGATACTTTCATTGATAGTGGGGTCAAAAATATTAAAGAAACAATTCCTGAATACAGACTCCCTTATGGGATAGACTGGAAAACGAATAAGGAGGAATGAGGCATGCCAGTAATGAGAGTAAATAGAAACAAGAATTATACAACCATGAGCAATACGCATTTAAGAGACAAAAATTTGTCGCTGAAAGCAAAGGGGCTTTTATCCACAATCCTTTCCCTTCCTGACGACTGGAATTACAGCATAAGTGGTATTGTATCAATTTGCAAGGAAAATGAATCATCCGTAAAATCCGGTCTGAACGAATTGAAGGAAGCTGGATATATGGTTATTGAGAAATTATATTCTGATGAAAGCGGAACCGGAAAGTTTAAGTACGTCTATAATATTTTTGAAAATCCAGAAGATTCGGAAAAACTTAGGAAACATATAAAAGAAAAAGAAACTGAACGCGCCGCCAGAGGCGAAAATCCACAGGTGGAAAACCCACCTCTGGAAAACCCACCTCTGGAAAATCCACAGGTGGAAAATGACCCTCTATATAAATATATTGAAGAATTAAATACTAAAGAATTAAATACTGATGAATTAAATAAAGATAAATTAAGTACTGAAAATATCAATGCCCATAATTCAAAAGAATTAGGGAGATCTATCCATGCTTCTCGTGGCGTCACAAGAAGTGAGGGCCACATCCCATATATTAACCCAGATAACTGTACTCAACAGGAATTCCACGACTTTATTCTTGCAAAGTCAATGATGTTCTGCAAAAAACATCAGGGTGATGAAGAGGAGGCAAACGAGCTTGCAAAAATCATAGAGTATTTCTACGAACAATACGAAAAAGAAATGGGTGAGAAGCACCCTATCCTGTCGGACAGGGCATTTGAGAATGTGGTAATCCGTTATCTCTATCCGCCGGATTTATTGGATTCAAACGATATATACGGATCCGAGTATTATAAGGACATGATAGATAAATACTTTAAGACTGACTACGGACGGCACCACATGAAAAAATATGGGACAGAGATTTACCTGGAATTGTCCCTGTCCCATTTCATGAGCGATGAAATCCGCACTAACCTCGCGAAAAAGGTGTTCCAGATTCCGTATTAAACAATAATCTGGGCATGGTGTACATTGACGTTAATGCCCATCTGCCGGAACTGTTCAGCGTAGGATTCTGCCTCGGCCTGTGTCGATACATCTGCAATGGAGCATACCCAGATTGTGCCATCAGGCGGAGCCGCCTCTACATCAAAGCGCATCAGGTTATAAGGCAGGATATAATCATTGATAAGGGATTCGCTGTAAGTAAGGGATGTGGCGTATCCGGCCTCCTGCAGGCCCTTACATACCTGCGCGCAGTCCGCATTTCCGATAATGTCCGCATAGCGCAGGGTTTTTCCGCCATCCGTGCTTCTGGTAGCGATATAATCATTATGGTCTATGATGGATTCCTCCCAACTGTCATAAGCCCTCCATTCAGTATCGTCCACCACATAATAACTGCCGTCTGGGTTCTGCTCTACCGCCTGTTTGACATAGGTTTTTCCCGTCCAGCCGTTTTTCTTAATGCCGAACAGCGCGTTGGCATTCCGAGCCAGTTCGGATGTGCCAAAGGCAGATTCCTTCATGGCCTGCGCTACCACCACAGAAGGGAGCATGATATGCCTTTCCTGCCAATCTTTTTGAGCTATGGCTCCGACATACTCCACGAACTGCTCGCGACCCATCTCAGGCTTCGTATTTTGCCCCAAATCGGCCGCAAAACCAATCAAGCCATCAAATATAGCCTGAGCCACTTTTTCGGGGCCATTTGCGCCATATACGCTTGCGTCATGTTCATTGTCGCAGAAGCATACCTCGATGAGCATAGACTTGGCTTTTGTTTTCCGGATCACGTACAGGCCGGTTCCGGCTTTTACACCGCGGTTTTTGAATCCGAGCGCCGCGATATTCTCACATACCGACAAGGCGTCATCGTACTGCCTGCCCTCATAAGTGTATACCTCTACGCCGTTGCCCTCATGAGAGGCAGAGGCATTGAAGTGGATGGAAATGAACCAGTCAAGATTATCTGCGTTTGCCTTCTGGACTGCCTCTGCAAGGTAGGCGGATTGGCTTTCCGCCTCGTCAATCGTGCAATCGATGACGCTGATCCCGGCTGCCGCAAGTTTGTCCATAAGGTTATACCCGACAAGACGGGTATTTTCGCTTTCCCCAATAATGCCAACAGCCCCGAATCCGGGTCCGCTGATTGTATGTCCGCAATTTATTCCGATTTTCATTTTTGCCTCCATGATATAGCTATGGTTACATTTATTTTCAAATTATTTTATTCCCCACGCAACTCTGTATCCTGTTCCTGTGCCCGCATGCTGAAAGTCTATTGTTGCGCCATTCGCTACATTTGTTAGCGCCGCAACTCCCATATCTCCAGCGACCAAATATCCAATTTGTGTACAATTTGTAACGTATAATCCTCCACCCATCCACATTTCATTTCGCCGTGAAAAGGCAAGGATAATATACTTATATTCTGTAAGATCTGTAAGAGCCGTAACGCGATGCGCTTGTGACGGTGAATCTACGTATACCGGTTCCGAAAAGCTTGAAGAAATATCGTATAGCGAAACAGCCGCATATCCTGCATTATATCCTGCATTATAGGCATTTGCACTGCTAAGCGCTCCTCCGCTGTAATATCCAGCTGGAACTGACTGGCTTGTACTGCTTGACGGATTAAAATCTAGATTTCCTCTATTCGGCATAGCTCCATTTATATTGCTCCCATTTACCCATGCATTATACCCAGTGAGAATTTGCGCAGAAGAAGCGTTTCCGCTCGTCTGAGATGCAAGGGAATTTGCGGCAACTTTTCCGTTCCCATTGTGATACCCCTGCGGGATTGTATAACTTCCGCCAGCGTTTAACGTTTGATTTACCGCGCCCCTATTCGGCATTGTTCCGGTTCCAGGGTCATCATCGCTATCGCTTGTCATTGCGGTGTATCCGCTTAATACCTGAGATAGCGTTGCCGTAAGATCGCTTGAATCTGTACCGCCTCCAGATTTAACTAATAATGCCTCAGCCAAATTTATACCCCCTTTATAGAGACTGTAATATTTACAGTCGGCTTTTTATTGTAGCAATAAAATGTTATCGCCTCACTTCCGGTAACTGCTCTATCAATATATCCATATGATTTTGCCATATTTTTTACATTAGACGATGACGGGGATCCGGTTATATACAATGCAATGATTGGGCTATCATCAGCCGTTATGCCGCTGACATTTACTGTCTGAGTATACGGGGCGGAACTTGACCATCCTGAAGAAGAAAGTGTTGCCGTTTTCACGTTGCGGAGTTCTACAATAGCACCATTTGTCGCGTTTGCATCCATAGAGCCCCATGGATCTCCTTCTTGCGAATACACGCTCACATCTGTAAGCGAAATTGTGCCGTCAGAATTATTTGTTTGAGAAAATTTTCTTCTTGAATTTTCGCTGACGCTTAAAACTGCATCTTCATAATCGGTTTTCAATGTAATCATATTTGTAAATCCCTCCCTATTCCAAGAGTAAACGAAAGCCTTGGAAGACATTCCAGCTGTCCCTCAAGGCTCTCTTTCAGTCTTAATATAATATTTTCCCATCTGTTAAAATCTTCATATGATGGTGCATTGGCGTTCGCCACCCAATTTTTTTGCCCGCTGGCTCCTATTGGATAAGTCGAACTGTTTATTTTGTATATATTGCTTTCAATCGTATTTATTTCTCTTGCATACAGGTAGTCCGAATAAGTCTTTGTATCCATATCTGCAATCGTAAAATCAGGATACAATTCTGGGCAAAGACTTTTTACATATTCTATATTTCCCACAATTCGGTTCCAGTCCTCAATGTTAAAAAAGTCTGTAGCCTGCCAATTTGTTTTTGGAGTCTGCCATGCCATCCAATCACCTCCATTTATATCTGGGTTTTTCCTCACCAAAAAAATAATAGCGAATATAGTCGTCAAGAAGTATGGCCGCAAAAGAAACAAATACCCAAAGTATGCTAAACGGAAGGCATATTTGCCCTAATAGATTGAAAGGGATATTGCTGTAATCCCAGACATCAAGCCCATGCCATATGTTAAGTATGCACCCAGAAATAAACTCAATAGTTGTTATTATAATCGAGCCCAAAATGGATTGTACGTATACCGGAGTTTCCCATGAAATATACTCATTAATTTCCCCAATTAAGACAAAGCAAAGCCCTCCTACAAGAAACATGGAAAAATGACTGTGTCCTCTCCATATAATTTCTATCAGATAATACAGAATGCCTCCTGTGATGAACAGAAATAAGTTCTTACATAATGCTTTCATAGTTTTTTAATACCTCCGACTTATATTCTTCCGGTATAGCCATTCCATAGTATGCATTTCTCAAATCTGATTCTTTTGTGAATGTTTTGACATATATCCTTAGGTCTCTTAAATACGTTATATGGTATGTTTTATGGTTCATCAGTGCATTTATGATTTTGGTCATATCTTCGATGGAATAGTATTTGCACTGCACATCTTGGTCGTCTGGATGCCATTCGATCTGAGAAGTCGCTTGAGTCATTTTACTTGCCAGCGCTGTGAGGTTTATCTGATCTTCGTAGTTCAGGCTAAAATGTTCAGTTCCAGTAGATATTTGCACATCTACTCCTGCAAAAACGGTATTTCTGCAATCCTCTTCCAGCCTTTCGATGGTCTGATTAAGCAATAAGTCAAAATCGCTTTGAGGCTCTGGATTCCCCCATAATTTGATGTATTTTTCAACATCTTTTTCTCCCAAATATTCTTTGGCAGATTCTTCCGTTTTGGGATATATTTCGGAATTATTGTATAAGACAAAAAAGTTTCCGCTTTCAGTTTTATACAGTTTTCTGTTAGATACGGCATCAAAATATATCAGTTCTGATGTGTCTGTATCATACAATATTCCTTTAACTATGCGTTTCAATGCCTATCACCTCACAATCATTTTTCTTAATTCAAGATCGCCGTCAAACGCCTTGTTAAATGTAAAATTATGGCTTTCAATTTCACACTGTATTCGTTCTCCATTTTCTCCTTCCATAAATATGATATCGGATGCGTTTAGCCTCGGTTCTCCTCTAAAAGAAATATCGTATGTGACATTATTCAGCATACTTTCTGAAATCCATTCGCAAACTTCTTTCGCATGTTCCTGCGTCGTTATAAGCTGGTTTTCGAATTTTGCCGGGTTGCCTGTTGTGTTGATCTCCTGAGAATACCAGACATCATCATTGACCTGTTGCGGCTCTCCCTGCTCATTGTTTTCATACGAGAATATTCTTACATATACATCTCTTACCGTCTCTTCTCTGTATCCGATGGGATTATCCCACATATTATTTCTGGTGAGTGTATAATCGGATACGTCCCCAAACCATGTTGAATTTACAGAAATCCTGTTATGCGGATATGCCTGTATGAATTCGAACGTCATTTTGTCAAAATATCCAAACTCTGCCTGCAGATAATTCGACGCCAAAAGGTCATAGAATGTGTTTTCGGATACCTTTGCAGTCCCATTATAAGTCGATATTTTAAGCTCTGCAGGAGGGTTTCCGAAGAAAGAAATATTAACTCCATAGTACGTATATGCCGCAGGAAGCAGAATTGAAAATTGAGGATTTTCAGAAAACGTTCCGTTTTCATTCGAAACCTCATCACTGACATATGAAGTCGCCAAATACGGAGCGCTTTCTGGCAAAATATATTGATGCCCATCAGCGGCAAAAAAGTCTTTTTCCATGGTTGCATACACAACTTCTGCTCCATAAACAACATTTTCAGGCTTAGAAAACACCGCTTCATCATCAGACTCTACCGCCGCGTCATCCGGCTCTAATACATTAGCAAAATTTGCCCTAATGCATATTCTGCCATAATTGTCCTGATATAATTTGCATCTTGAGGCATTTGCAATCAGCTGGAGGCATTCTTTGTGTTTTAAATTCTGAATTGGCGCTGTAATTGATAAATCTTTCAAATATTCATCAAGAACATATTCATCATATTCAAGCCCTGCATCCTGCAATATATCTTCCGCCAGATCGTACATGTTTTTTGCGCCGATGTAATTAGCGTTTATATAACTTCCTTCCAAAAAAGAAAACCTGTCTTTTGCAGTAAGACTCATTTTGCCAGACTGCGACCTCCAATCCGAAAGATACAGGTGTTCCATCTGTATCCATTCTTGGGAGCCGTCATCAAATTCAATGGCCGCAGACGCTATAACATCTTGCCCGGTATGCAGGAAATTGATAAAACTGCTATCGTTATCAACATTATACTTTTTATCCTTATCCAAAATCGTAAGGTTAAGTGTGTAGCTTGGTATGCTTTCTGCAATGCCAGATACATCCTCCGTTATACTGCATGATTCGATGTCGTCGTTCAGGTAATTCAGGCCGATGCCCAGAAGAATGTTATCAATTCTGAGCCTTTGACTTCCACCGCTCATCTCTATCGGAGTTATGATAATATAATTTGTTTCTCCGATAATATCCGTCGTTTCAAAATGTCCATCCGTTATCTCATATGTATACTCATATTCAACAGATGTAATCTTAAATTTAGAAGGATACGCATCTCCAAAATCAATAGTTAATCCTCGTATGCTATAGTTTTTCTGAAGCGTGATTCCTATAGTACCAAGAATGTTCTTTGACGTTGCCGCAGTATATGAATATGCTACGGCTTCTGTCTCTTCCGGAAGAATAAAAAATGTTCCGTCCGCCCTGTAATAATTTTGCTCAAATGTTGCGTACTTGTATGTGGGACTTTTATTGGTGAACGGCACCCTTAAATCGCTCCAGTATGCGTATTCATAATTATTGGAAAAGACTGCGGATGACTGCGCTTCGTTGTTGACTACGCCAACTGAAATAGACATATATCCGCGCGGCCTTTTCATTCTGTTCATAACGCTTTTATACAGATTCGACGCTGGTTGCATATCAATCCCACCCACAATCTATTAGGTTAAATTTGCATGTTTCATGCTGTTTATAGAATATGCTCGAAAGGAAAAGCGGCCTTGCCGTAGAATCTCCGGGATACATATAAATTGTATGTCGCTGGTTATCATCACCTGTAAATGTGACTGGCACAAAAAACGGCTCTATAGCCGCCCTCATTTGTGCCCACAGGGTAGGGTCGAGTCCATTCCATTGCAGGTTATTTATTTTCCACAGTCGCCTTCCTACCAACTGCCCTATAACAGCATTGTTTGCGTTTCTTCCAGAGCTTACGGTTTGCGAACTTACAATCTCCATACCCGGAGCCGGGGGCGGAAATTGCATCCCATTCACAATTAAAAAATCTGAAGTATGTGTAATTCCCGCCATATGTTCCTCCTTTAAACAGTTCTAAGCTGTGCGCCAAGAGATTTCTGCCCGCGCACGTTAGCTTGCGCGATTGCCCTGTCTCCGATATTAACAGATACATCTTTTGCGGCAATTTCTCGGTTACTTGTTACCAGATCATCAAGATAAGGGATGACGACTTCTGCCACGGCCGCACGTACACCCGTTGCAATTCCGGCCACAATCTGATCATTATTTGCCACAGCGGTTCTGGAGCCAAACGAACCAACCATTTCAGTCGTTCCGCTTTCTCTTGCCATAAACAACTCGCCACGCTCCGGGAATCCGCCAGAAGCGAAACCTGGAATCGAAAAGCTTATTCCTCCGCCGCCTCCGCCGTTAAACGGATTTAGGTTGTCTATAAGGTTGCTGATTGCATCTTTCAGTGACTGAATTTTCTCAAGCGCCCAATCAATGACGTTCTGAATTTTTTCTTTTATATCGTCGAATACAGTCCTGATTTTGTCCCACATCTTTCCGAATGTTTCATCCCAGAATGTTCTTATTGATTCGATTTTTTCGTCGATTTCAGACTTGATATTTCCAATGGTTTCAAACAAAAAGTCTTTAATATTTCCCCAGATTTTGTCCGTTTTTTCTTTTATGGAATCCCATTTTCCCGAAATAAAATCAAGGAAATAATTCCATTTTTCTGAAATATTTTCTTTGATATTTTCAAAACTTTCCAGAAGGAATTCTTTGATTTTGCTCCAAAGTTCCGATGTATTTTCGGAGATTTGAGTCCATTTCGTGCTGATGAAATCCCAGAAATAAGTCCAGATTTCAACGACTTTTGCCTTTACATTTGCGAATGTATTGAACAGGAAATTTTTAATCGTTGTCCATATGCTGTTCGTGAACGTATTTAGCCTGTTCCAGATATTGCTGACAAAATTAAATATCTCCTGAAACTTCGTCTGGAATCCAATTAAAACAGGTTGCAAAAGCGCTATCCAGCGTTCCAAAGTGAACCACGGCATTACGTTCTCATTCCACCACGTTACTATGGCTGTGCCGTTCCACCATTCAACAATGGTTGTCCAAATATTCTGGAAGCCGAGAAGAATATTGTTGAATAATTCCATCCAGCGTTCTGCTGTAAACCACGGAGATACACTTTCGTTCCACCATGTGCCTATCGCGGAACTATCCCACCACCCAACGATTTCAGTCCACTTTTCCTGAATTGCTCCGCTTACATTGTTCCATAATTCTGACCACTTTTCTTTTATAAACCACGGCTGAACATTCGTCTTAAACCACGTGGATACTCCATCCCATTTTTCGCTCCAAAATGTTTTTACATTATTTACAAACCCCTGAAAAGATTCGCTTAGATTTCCAACAAATTCTTGAAAGCGTGTTTTATAATCATCCATCCAAGAAAAGTCTATGTCATCATACGGATTATAAGCGTTGTTTTCTTTTTGAACTCCACCTACTCCAGTTGCGTCATGCCCATAAATATTCCATGGGCTAAATGGACTTTCTTCTCGGTTTTTCTCTTGCCAATCTGTCAGCCCGTTCTTCTGAATATATTCAATATCTTCCTTTATCTGGTCAAAGGCTTCAAAGCCCGTCATTACAAGCACGATTCCGGCAGTTACAACGCCAAATTTTTTAAAGAAAGGAAGATTTGTCTTCAAAAAGGTGAGCGCATTTCTGGCAACACTTCCCGCCTTAAAGAGTATAAACGCATCTGCGATTAATTTAATCGCCTCGGAAATCCCTTCTCCGTCGGATTCGTTAAACGAAATAAAGACATCAAGCAATCCGGAAAGAGCTTCTCTGATTGCTTCTGTCGCTTTTGCTAATATTCCTTCCCAGTCAATGTCAGCAATAAAGTCACCTATTTTGGTTCCAATCTGCTTCCAATCTACTGTTTCTAAAAATTTTATAATAGAATCGAGAAGGCCGTGAGCCCATGTATTAATCGTATCAGCCAGCAAATAGAAATCAAATGTACGGAAAAACTCATTAACTCCGGTAGCAAGAGAGAGGCCAAAATCCGTCCAATCAAATTCTTTCCCGAAAGAATTTAGAAACCAAAGCGCTGTATTCAAGGCTCCAGCTATAGTGCGCCCTAATGCTCCAAATAGTTCCGGAGAAATGAGGCCATTTAAAAACTGTGCCAATCCAGTTCCGAAGTTTCTAGCTCCTTCATATACCTTCTCCCAATCAATGCTATTCATGGCATCGGTCAGGGCTTTCCCAATATATTCCCCTAATTCATAAAGGGAGTCTATCTCAGACTTATACTTTTCAAGAAGCCCTTCTCCCTTTATCCACTCTCCTTTTCCTGCGTCTCCTGCGCCGCCTCCTCCTGCTCCACCTGCCCCGCTACCAGAACCAGAATCCGGCTCCTCTGG
>ERZ1643246.3690-NODE-3690-length-12794-cov-13.815449_pt1 | contig 12794 bp, 8 predicted proteins | sample MGYA00579265_ERZ1643246 | MGnify/ENA primary metagenome ERZ1643246 (study PRJEB29033, sample SAMEA4952261) | chicken gut metagenome | biome: Broiler Chicken; feature: Gastrointestinal Tract; material: Caecum | place: Ireland | collected 2018 | study: Broiler... | reverse complement strand
ATGCCGCAGGCCGGACTCGAACCGGCATGGTTTCCCGCTTGATTTTGAGTCAAGTGCGTCTGCCAATTCCGCCACAGCGGCTGATCCACGGCCTGTATTTTTTACAAGCCGTTAATTATAATAACACAATCTGTCCCGTACTGCAAGTTTTTTTTATTCACCAAACATTTTACGGTATTCTTCCGTCCCGTCCAACGTCGCGAAATAATCTTTCGGTGTTTCCGCTCTGCGGATCATCTCAAAACTCCCATCCTCCTTCAGCAGTACCTCCGCGGAACGCAGCTTGCCGTTATAGTTGTATCCCATAGAGAAGCCGTGAGCGCCGGTATCATGAATGAAGAGCAGATCTCCGACATCAATCTGGGGAAGCATCCGGTCAATGGCAAACTTGTCATTGTTCTCGCACAGAGAACCGGTCACATCATACTTGTGATCGCACGGTGCATCCTCTTTGCCCATGACGGTGATGTGATGGTAAGCGCCGTACATTGCCGGCCGCATCAGATTGACCGCGCAGGCGTCGCATCCGATATACTCTTTGTAAATATGCTTCTGATGGATCGCGCGGGTCACAAGTCCGCCGTAAGGTCCCATCATAAAACGTCCCATCTCTGTGTAGATCGCCACATCTCCCATTCCAGCCGGAACAAGGATCTCATCGTAAGCTTTGTGAACCCCCTCTCCGATCGCACGGATATCGTTCGGCTCCTGGTCCGGACGATACGGGATCCCGACGCCGCCGGACAGGTTGATGAATGTGATCTTTGCTCCTGTCTCTTTCTCCAGCTTCACTGCCAGTTCAAACAGCAGTCCCGCCAATGTCGGATAGTAATCGTTGGTCACCGTGTTGCTCGCCAGGAACGCATGGATTCCAAACCGTTTTGCACCTTTCGCTTTCAGCACACGGAACGCCTCGAACAGCTGCTCTGTGGTCATACCGTATTTCGCATCTCCCGGGTTGTCCATGATATCATTGCTGATGGAAAACAGTCCGCCCGGATTATAGCGGCAGGAGATTGTCTCCGGAATGTAACCGATCGTCTTCTCCAGAAAATCAATATGGGTGAAATCGTCCAGGTTGATGATCGCTCCAAGTTTTTCTGCCAGCTGGTATTCTCTGGCCGGGGTCACGTTGGAGGAAAACATGATCTTCTCCCCATGGAAGCCCATCGCATCCGAAAGCATCAGTTCCGTCTCGGAAGAACAATCGCATCCGCAGCCGTATTCCCCAAGGATCTTGATCAGCGCCGGATTTGCGTTGGCTTTTACCGCGAAATATTCGCGGAATCCGGGATTCCAGGAAAACGCCTCCTGTACGGCTTTTGCATTTTCGCGGATCCCTTTTTCATCATAGATATGAAACGGTGTGGGAATCTGCGCTGCGATTTCTTCCAGTTTCTCTTTTGTTACAAACGGCTTTTTTACCATCTTCTTTTGTTCTCCTTCTTTTTTAGAATATTGTAACCACTGCTGATGCAGTTCAGACAAAATATTTACCGTTCCCGGAAATGCATACAAAAGGCATCCTTGCCTTTCCGACACATCTTTGCAGCGGAAACGGTAATCTCTTTCCCGATGATTCCGTCGGATCCGCGCATTCACTGCACAGTCCGCATTTATTTTGCCTGAATCACCTGAAGCATATTCGTCATGTATCCCTCTCCGGATACTTCATTGGTCGCAGGATCTCCGGCTGTGAAGATCACCATCTCGCCGCGGTGTACCAGTCCTTCGCGAAGTACCATATACATCGCATGGGAGATAATATTCTCTGTGCTGTCCTCTTCGTAACCCATCACCGGCTTTACTCCCCAGTAAAGCTGCATCTTCCGGCGGGTCCGCTCGTTAGGCGTCACACCATAGATCGGCACGGAAGGACGAAGGTTCGAGATCACCCGGGCGGTCTGTCCGCTCATCGTCGGGGTCACGATACAGGATGCATTCAGTCTCTCCACCATTGTCACCGCCGCAAATCCGACAGCGCTGGACACGTTCAGCTTTCCTCTCAGAGAATCAGAATCCCGATAATCTGCAAATTTCAGGAATTTTTCAGAGGACTCCGAAATTTTCGCCATCATCTGTACAGCTTCCACCGGATATTTGCCCTGGGCCGTCTCGCCGGAGAGCATGACCGCATCGGTACCGTCATAGATGGCGTTCGCCACGTCGGATACCTCCGCACGGGTCGGACGGGGATTCCGGATCATGGAATCCAGCATCTGTGTCGCAGTGATAACCGGTTTATATTTATGATTGCATTTTTCAATGATAATCTTCTGGACATGGGGAACATCGCTGGCCGGAATCTCGACACCCAGATCTCCGCGGGCTACCATAACGCCGTCCGCCGCATCGATGATGCTGTCGATATTCTCGACGCCCTCAGCGTTTTCGATCTTCGCGATCACATCAATGTCCTCTCCGCCGTTCGCGTTGAGCAGTTCTTTAATCTCACGGATCGCATCCCCATTGCGGACAAAGGAAGCCGCGACAAAATCGATTCCCTGCTCGATTCCGAACAGCAGATCGCTTTTATCTTTCTCGGTAATGTTCGGCAGGTTGATGGAAACGCCGGGAACATTGACGCCCTTTTTCTCTCCCAGTTCACCGCCGTTGATCACGCGACAGACTATCTCTGTTCCTTCAGCTTTCTCCACCTCCAGGCAAATCAGTCCGTCGTCGATCAGGATCTTTCCGCCGACTTTCACATCCTCAACCAGTCCTTCGTAGGTGATCGAAACTCTGGATGCATCTCCGACAACGTTCTCGGAAGTGAGCACAAACGTCTGATCTTCCTTCAGCATTACCTTCTGATGATCTTTCAGTTCACCGGTACGAATTTCCGGTCCCTTTGTGTCAAGCAGGATTGCGACCGGGACCTTCAGTTCCCTGCGGACTTCCTTCAGCAGATCCATGCGCATTTTCTGTTCCTCATGATCTCCATGGGAAAAGTTGAAACGCGCCACATCCATACCGTTTTCCACAAGTTTTTTCATCATGTCTTTTGAATTCGTATTAGGTCCCATTGTACAAACAATCTTGGTTCTTCTCATTGTCTCACTCTCCTGCTCATTTATTTTTCTTATTTCCTTGGTTACTTTTATTCTGCGTCTTTACTTGATATGCTGATGGGTAAACAGATGGTCCTGGCAGTACTCATAATTGCCGTTGCATTTGGAACAGTACCGGAATTCCAGATTCGGATCATCCAGTTCCGTTCTTCCGCAGACCGTACACTTATGTTTTGCCCCGTTGGCATAATTCTGAGCGCTGCCCCTGGACATTGCTTTTCTGAAGTCGTTCTTCCTTTTTCTCTCCCTCGGATTGTACCGTTTATAATTCCTCGTGGCAAAGAAGAAAATGATCGCGCTCGCCAGAGAAAAGACGATCGCCACCTTGGTAACCAGATTTCCGCGGAAGAAATCGATTGCCACGATCACCGCATAGAGGATGGCCATATATTTCATCTTCACCGGGATCAGAAAGTACAGCATGACCTGCATGTTCGGGAAGCTCATCGCAAACCCGAGGAAAATGGATAAGCTGATATAGTAGGTACTGAAACTCATCGCATAAAAGCTAAAATAACTGAAGTCCGTAAAGACAAACAGTAAAAACGCTCCGACGATCGTCATGAGAATTCCGAAAAAGATATAAACGTTGTATCGGAAATCTCCCCACGCCTGCTCCAGCGATGTACCGATGGAGTAGTAAAAGACCAACATAACCACCGTAAAAATGTTAAAGCTGCTTGGCGGGATCAGAAGCCAGCTCACAAGCCTCCAGATCTGCCCATGGAAAACGATCTGATACGGATCCAGTGTCAGATACATAAGAGCCTGTGACGAAAACGCATAGTACAGGATATATCCGATCACATAGGTAATAATGATGTACCTTGTCAGATGGGGGATCGCATATTTCCCGAATTTTCGTTCGAGTTTGTTCAAAAAATTCATTTACACTCTTCTTTCTTCAATCAGAACATATCTTTCTTTTTAAAAATCATTGCAACGACCAGACAGATCACCGCCGCGATCAGGATCGCGATCCAGAATCCAAACGGACTGGAAGCGAACGGCATTCCGCTGCTGTTTACGTTCATGCCATATGCGCTGAATACAATATTCGGCACTGACATGACGATCGTGATCGTAGTCAGGAATTTCATCACGATGTTCAGGTTGTTGGAAATAACGGATGCGAAAGCGTCCATCGTTCCGCTGAGGATGTTGCTGTAAATATTCGCCATCTCGATGGCCTGTTTGTTCTCGATGATTACATCCTCCAGAAGTTCTTCGTCCTCCGGATAATGTCGGATGCTCTCCGTCTTCATCAGTTTTTCCAGGACCACTTCGTTGGAACGGAGAGATGTGGTAAAATAAACCAGACACTTTTCAAGTTCCAGCAGTTCGATCAATTCCTGATTTCTCTGGGATTTGTGAAGTTTGCTCTCCACCTGTTCACTTTTCTTATCTATGATACGCAGATAGTGAAGAAACATGCTGGCATTCTTGTACAGGATCTGGAGGATGAACCTTGTCCGCTTTCCGGTGGAAAAGTTTCTCACCCGTCCTTCCATAAAAGAACTGAGGATCGGAGTATCTTCCGTACAAATTGTAAAGATCGCATTTTCCGTGACAATAATACCCAGCGGAATCGTTCCGTACCAATCCTTATCATTTCTCTCCTCGATCACAGGGATGTCGACCAGTATCAGTGTATAGTGATCTTCCACTTCGATACGGGAACGTTCCTCCTCATCCAGTGCTGCCCGCAGATGATCCACATCGATCTCATGGCGTTGGGCGATCTCAAAGACCTCCGTCGCCGTCGGATCCGTCAGGGCAATCCAGCATCCTTCACATGCGGTATCTACAGGTCTGATCTCATCCTCTACGGATTTAAAAATACGAATCATGCTGTTATCTCCTTTCTCTGTCCGCTGAGGGACAAAGAATCAGCGCTTGACCCGTCCCTCATCAGCCTATTCTTTTTTTCTGTTATAGCTACATAATCGGGGCGCAGGTCCGCTTTCCATAACAACACGTCCTTTCTTATATTATTGTGCCCATTCTGCCCAAAACACAAACTCATTATAATCGCTGCCCATAGGTTTGTCAAACAATTCCGTGGCCTTTTCCCGCCGTATTTTCCATCTTTACGTAGTCTTTCGAATCCGTTATAATAAGTTTTACAGACCTGAAAGTAACACTGTGCAACCGTCCCGTCGGTGGAACGGTTGCACACCTTTTCCTGCTTTCACGGCTGAAATTTCTAAAAAGGTGGAAATCGTTTATGGCTGGTTCGACATTTGGAACTGTTTTTCGTATTACAACCTGGGGAGAGTCACACGGCAAAGGTGTCGGTGTCGTCATCGACGGCTGCCCTGCGGGGCTTCCCCTGAAGTCACTGGACATTCAGGAATTCCTGGATCGGCGCAAACCCGGTCAGAGCCGTTACTCCACACAGCGCAGCGAACCTGACCGGGTAGAAATCCTCTCCGGTATCTTCGAGGGACGGACAACCGGAACTCCGATTTCTCTGATCGTATTTAACAAAGATCAGCACTCCAAGGATTACAGTGAGATCGCATCTTATTACCGCCCCGGTCATGCAGACTATACGTTTGACGCAAAATACGGATTCCGTGATTACCGAGGAGGCGGCCGTTCCTCCGGCCGTGAAACCATCGGACGTGTCGCCGGAGGCGCTGTTGCCGCCCGTCTGCTCGCTTCCCTGGGGATCTCTTTCTGCACATATACCCGCTCGATCGGGCCGGTAGAAATCCGGGATTTCTCCAGAGAAGAGATTTTTAACAATAAATTTTATATGCCGGACAGAGACGCTGCCCGGAAGGCAGCCGAATATCTGGAAAACTGCATGGCTTCCAGGAATTCTGCAGGCGGCGTTATCGAATGTGTGATTCACGGTGTGCCGGCGGGACTCGGCGAACCGGTATTTGACAAACTGGACGCCTCTCTCTCAAAGGCAGTCATGTCTATCGGCGCCATGAAAGGGGTGGAGATCGGGGACGGATTCTCCGTGGCTTCGTCCACCGGACTTGACGACAACGACGGATTTCATATCCGCCCGGACGGCAAGGTAGAGAAAACCTCAAATCATGCCGGAGGAATACTCGGGGGAATCAGCGACGGCAGCGATATTATTCTGCGGGCAGCTGTAAAACCGACGCCTTCTATCGCTTCTGAGCAGAAAACAGTCAATAAGTCCGGGGAAGAGATCACCGTCTCCATCAAGGGACGCCATGATCCGGTGATCGTCCCGAGAGCTGTGGTCGTTGTGGAAGCCATGGCAGCGGTCACACTGGCGGATGCGCTCCTGATCGGAAGCACTTCCCGTCTGGAATATCTGCAGAAAATCTGGAAATAGTACACTTTTCACCAATTAACTGCACCAATAACACAGGATGTTTTTGGAGCACACCAGATCAAAAAGCCCCTTCGTCCGGTACCGGAATGTGCGAAACACATTCCCCGTCCCGGGCGAAGGGGCTTTTTGATACAAATTTATCCAGTATATTTACAGCTGCCGGAAAAATGATAGAAACTTTTTATCGTTCTTTCTGTTTTCCAAGTCTGTCTTTCTCCATGACTGTTACTGCAAAGACAGCCAAACAAAATGCTCCAATACAGATCACATGGCTGCTTCCCGGCAGAGCCGAATTCAGAATGCCGGTAACATAATTTAATGCTGTCAATACTATCAGACAGATACTTACCAATATCACGATTTTTGAAAAGAGTCTATAATTCTTCATTTTCATTTCCCCTTTCTTTCCGGTGCAAACAGGCATGAGTTCCGCTGAAAGATTGCCTCCAAGTGATCACACGCCCTGTTTCGTGATTAGTATGCAGTTCGGCGTCTCTACTTTCATCGGACGGCCTTTCTGTACCAGGACATTTTTCTCATAGTCAATGGCAAACGTCGTGATAGAATTGGACTCATGATTCACCACGGCGATGTGTTTTCCGTCCGGGAACATCGCGATGTCTTTCGGATACTCGCCGCTGATCGGAAGAGCAAATTTTTTCTCCAGGCAGCCGGTCTCCTGATCAATCTTGAACATCGCCACTGTATCGTCCCCCGCCGTCGAAGTGAACAAGTAGTTGTGGTCCGGCGACAGACAGATACCGGATGCAGCGTCATGGGCGCGGTCCACATTGTCCGAAGTCGTGCTGACAGTCTGAATCTTCTCAAAGACAGGGCCTTTTCCGCTGTTGCTATATGTGTAAACTTCTACCTCATTGTGAAGTTCGCAGATCAGATACGCAAATTTCCCGTTGGAACTGAACACCAGCTCTCTCGGGCCGGACTCACGCTCGCAGCGGAGAATATCTACCAGCTCAAGCCGGTCTCTCTGCTGATTGATCCGATACAATTTTACCTGATCGATCCCGTTGTCTACCGCGCACAGATATTCATTATCCGGTGTGGGTACCACACAGCTTACATGCGGACGGAAATTTCTCTCAGCGACGCTGCCCAATCCTTTGTGGAAGACTCCGTCCATGACGCTTCCCAGCCGTCCATCCTGATGTGTATGAACAACAGTCACTTTTCCGTCGTGATATCCCGCCACAAACAGATATCTTCCGGTCTGATCCACCGAGAGATAGCATCCTCTCATACCGTCGATGTCTACTTTATTGATCGGTGTCAGATCCCCGTCCGGTTCTACCGCAAATACCGCTACGCCTTCATCTGCGATGGAATACAGATATTTTCCGTTCAGCGACCGGCAAATATGGGAAGAGTTATTCACCGGTACGACCTTCCGTTCTGCCAGAGTCCCTTCCTCCACATCGACATCATACAGGTGAATTCCTATACTGCTTCCGTGTGTATAGGTACCCACATACGCTACATATTTCTCACTCATGACAAGCTCCATCCTTTCTGCTTTCCATAGTTCCCAGCTGTCCGTTTCTGCTGTCTTCCGAAACCATATGCAGTCCGCGCTAAACACCTCGCCCGGAACAGCTGTGTATTCCTGATTGCCGCATGAGCGTTCCGATCGTTTTCCGTTGTCCGCAACGATTCAGAGCTCTGAACTGTCAGAAACATCGGTCCTTGAGAATCGCTTTGCCGCCTCAGATAATCTATGGCTATTTTAACATACTTTTTGTTATTTTACCAGAAAGAAGTCAGCTTGTCTCCGATCATGAGCTTCAGTTTCTTTACCGCGCGGCAATAGATACATTCCAGGGACGCTACACTTTTGTTCATCCTCTGGCTGATGTCCTTATAGCTTTTCCCTGTTCTCCTGGTATTGACAACTTCCTGTTCTAAAGGGCGCAGCAAACGGATGCATTCTTCCAGTATTTCCTTCTGTTCGTTATCTGTTTCCGGCTCCGAAGCCTGAAATTCATCCAGCTTCTCCGTTGTATACAGAACTTCACTATAATAACATTTTCTTCTCTTGTAGTTGCGCACTTTATTATACGCTGTCTTCCATAGCCATTTCCGGATCTGCTTTTCCTGCAGGTTCCGGACCGTATGGAATTTTTCCCAGAATACCACCCAGACGTCACTGAGCAGATCGATCGCCGTATCTTTATCCACACTCAGATCCCGCACAAGATACAGAAACAGATCATCGTTATACTGGCAGAAGTATCTTGTAAAACGCTCCTCATTTGTCTCTTCCATATATTATTTCTCCTTACTTTTCTTTTGCGTTCAGAGGCATTTGAAACATCTGCTGCATCTTTCAAATCCCTGCCCCGCCTGGGGCCCTTCTACTTATATAATGTAAGGAGATATGAAAAGCTTTCACTTTTTCCGAAATTTTTTTACAAAATTTTCCTGTATCTTCCAAGCATTTGAAGATACATAGATACTTCTGCCCATCCGTTCCGAAAAAAAATCCCTCGAAGAGTTTCACCTCTCCGAAGGATTTTTTTCATTTATCAAGCTTTTCCGAAAAACAACTCTCTTTCAGATTCCGCCGCCGTATTTCATTTATTTAAAGTAAGCCACACCAGACTCGAACAGCTTCAGATCCTGCTCCCCGTAAATATTTACGGCAACTCCATCGCCGCGCCGTTCTGCGTGAGCCATCTTGCCGAGAACACGTCCGTCCGGACTGGTGATTCCCTCAATTCCACAGTAGGAACCGTTGACGTTCCAATACTCGTCGTTGGTGAAGTTTCCGTCCAGATCACAATAGCGGGTAGCGATCTGTCCATTCGCCATCAGCTTCTCGATCCATTCACGGCTCGCCACAAACCGCCCCTCTCCGTGGGACGCCGGGTTTGTGTAAACGCCGCCGAGCTGCGCATTTGCCAGCCACGGGGACTTGTTAGTGACAACTTTCGTGTAGACCATCTTGGAAATATGACGTCCGATGGTATTGAAGGTCAGCGTCGGTGAATCCGGCGTCTGTCCTGTGATCTCTCCGTAAGGAACCAGTCCCAGCTTGATCAGCGCCTGGAAACCATTGCAGATTCCCAGCGCAAGACCGTCCCTCTCTTTCAGAAGTTTCATAACGGCCTCTTTGATCTTTGCATTCTGGAACGCGGTGGCAAAGAACTTCGCGGAACCGTCCGGCTCGTCGCCTGCCGAGAAGCCTCCCGGGAACATGATGATCTGCGCCTGATCGATCGCTTTTTCAAAGATCTCCACAGAATCGCGGATGTCTTCCGCCGTCAGGTTCCGGAACACTCTGGTGATCACTTTTGCGCCGGCGCGCTCAAATGCTCTCGCGCTGTCGTACTCACAGTTAGTGCCCGGGAATACCGGGATAAATACTGTCGGCTGCGCCAGCTTATGGGCACAGATGTGCACCTTGTCTGTCCGGTACAGGCCGTTCTCGATCTTTGCTTCCGCCTGTGCCGGCGCTACGTTCAGTTCCTCTGCCGGAGCGATCTCCGCGCCGGATACCGTACGGAAAACTTTCTCCAGCGGCGCATTCCATGCGTTCTCTGCTTCCTGCACAGAAATTGTGGTATTTCCGTAGGAAAAGGTCTCGTCGCCGGTCACTTCACCGATCACCGTGTAGGTGCATGCCAGTTCTCCGACTTTTCCATCCTCCACTTCGCAGATCAGATCGCCGAACAGCGGGCTGAACAGATCACGGGAGTCTACGTTATGCTCCACTTTCACACCCATACGGTTTCCAAAGGCCATCTTGGACAGAGCCGCCGCGATACCCTGGCGGTCCACCGCGTAAGCGGAGACGATCCGTCCCGCCTGCATATCCTGGTGTACTCTCTCATACAGGTCCATCACATTCTCATAATCCGGCAGGTCGTATCCGTTTGTCGGAATGTGGATCCATACCAGCTTGTTTCCGGCTTTTTTCAGTTCCGGAGTGATCACATCTTTCAGTTTCGCAACATCCACGGCAAAGGATACCAGAGTCGGCGGAACATCGATATCGTTAAAGGTTCCGGACATACTGTCCTTTCCGCCAATGGACGGAAGTCCGAATCCCATCTGTGCGTCGTATGCGCCCAGCAGCGCCGCGAACGGCTGGCTCCAGCGCGCCGGATCCTCAGTCATTCTGCGGAAGTATTCCTGGAAGGTAAAGCGGATCTTACGGAAATCGCCGCCTGCCGCCACGATTCTCGCGATGGACTCTGTCACCGCATAGATCGCGCCATGATACGGGCTCCAGCTGGACACGTAAGGATCGAATCCGTAACTCATCATTGTAACCGTCTCGGTCTTTCCATCCGGAACCGGCACCTTCGCAACCATCGCCTGTGTCTCGGTCATCTGATATTTACCGCCGTAAGGCATCAGAGTGCTGGCCGCTCCAATGGAGGAGTCAAACATTTCCACCAGTCCCTTCTGGGAGCATGCGTTCAGATCCGACAGAGTTTCCAGCCATTTTGCCTTCACATCCGCGATGTCTCCGGAACGTTTCAAAACCGTATCTGCCTTCGCCGGAATCTCCACAAACACATCATTTTCCTGATGTGCCCCGTTGGTATCCAGGAATGCACGGGAGATATTGACGATCTCTTTTCCTCGCCAGCTCATCACGAGACGCGGATCCTCAGTCACAACCGCTACCTCGGTAGCCTCCAGATTTTCCTCGTTTGCATACTTCATGAATGCTTCACGGTCTTTCGGATCGATGACTACCGCCATACGTTCCTGGGACTCGGAGATCGCGATCTCCGTTCCGTCCAGACCTGCATACTTTTTCGGCACTTTGTCCAGATTAATCTGAAGCCCGGCTGCCAGTTCTCCGATTGCGACGGAAACTCCGCCCGCACCGAAGTCATTACATTTCTTAATCAGAAGGCTAACCTCTTTTCTGCGGAACAGTCTCTGCAATTTTCTCTCTGTCGGAGCATTTCCTTTCTGTACCTCAGCACCGCAAGTCTCGATGGACTCTGTAGTGTGGACTTTGGAAGAACCGGTGGCTCCGCCGCAGCCGTCACGGCCGGTACGGCCGCCCAGAAGGATAATGATATCGCCCGGATCGGAATTTTCACGGACAACGGCATTTCTCGGCGCCGCGCCGAGAACCGCACCGATCTCCATGCGTTTCGCCACATAATTCGGATGATAGATTTCCTTTACATAACCTGTCGCCAGACCGATCTGGTTTCCGTAAGAACTATAGCCATGAGCAGCCTCGCGCACCAGTTTTTTCTGGGGAAGCTTTCCTTCCAGCGTCTCGCTCTGGGGACGGGTCGGGTCCGCCGCTCCGGTTACACGCATCGCCTGATATACATAGGTACGGCCTGACAGCGGGTCGCGGATCGCACCGCCCAGACAGGTGGCAGCGCCGCCGAAAGGCTCGATCTCTGTCGGATGATTATGGGTTTCATTTTTAAAGTTGATCAGCCACTCTTCCTCGACGCCGTCCACATCCACGGGAACGACGATAGAGCAGGCGTTGATCTCGTCGGACTCTTCCTGATCCTGAAGCTTGCCCTCTGCTTTCAGCTTGCGCATCGCCATCAGCGCCAGATCCATCAGGCAGACAAACTTGTCGTCGCGGCCTTTATAGATCTCTTCCCGGTCACTGAGATATTTCTCATAGGTTTTCATCATCGGCTCTCTGTAATCGCCGTCGCCGAAAGTTACATTCTTCAGTTCCGTGGAGAACGTCGTATGGCGGCAGTGATCGGACCAGTAAGTATCGAGCACACGGATCTCCGTCATGGACGGATCTCTCTTTTCTTCGCTTTTAAAGTAATCCTGGATATGCAGAAAATCCTTGAAAGTCATCGCCAGGCCGAGAGAATCGTACAGTTCTTTCAGTTCCGCCTCCGGCATACCGATAAAACCGTCAAAAATTTTTACATCCGCCGGCTCCTCAAACTTTGCCACCAGGGTTTCCGGTTTCTCGAGGCCGACCTCGCGGGAATCCACCGGGTTGATGCAGTGATGTTTCACCATCTCAAGCTGCTCGTCGGTGATGTCTCCCTCGATCACATAGGTCGTCGCGGAACGGATGATCGGTTTCTCATCTTCCTTCAGGAACTGAAGGCACTGAACAGCAGAATCCGCTCTCTGGTCAAACTGGCCCGGCAGAAATTCTACGGAAAAGATCTTATCTTCAGGTGCATGGGGGAATTCCTCCAGGTAGTAATCGTCTACCGGCGGCTCCGCAAACACTACGTGGCATGCTTTCTCAAAGGTCTCGTCGCTGACATTCTCTACGTCATAGCGGATCAAGACTCTCACGTTTTTCACGGACGGAAGGTTCAGGTAATGTCTGATCTCGTGGCTCAGTTCTTTCGCCTGTACTGCGAAATCAGGTTTTTTCTCTACATATACGCGTTTTACTGTACTCATTAGGTTCCTCC
>ERZ1643246.3688-NODE-3688-length-12806-cov-4.716258_pt1 | contig 12806 bp, 7 predicted proteins | sample MGYA00579265_ERZ1643246 | MGnify/ENA primary metagenome ERZ1643246 (study PRJEB29033, sample SAMEA4952261) | chicken gut metagenome | biome: Broiler Chicken; feature: Gastrointestinal Tract; material: Caecum | place: Ireland | collected 2018 | study: Broiler... | reverse complement strand
GGTTCCTGCGACGGAAGCGGCCATTCTGAAAATGATACGGGATACGGACGGTGAAAAATACGATGATATCCGTTCTCTTGATCAAAATCTTACATTTTCGGAATCGGAGAAATACTTTTCGGAAAAGGGAATTGAATTTGGAGAAGCGCAGAAAAAGACGCTTGGGCTCATCAATCGGGACGGGTTGTATACCAATTTGGCTTTATTGTTGTCTGATCAGTGTACACACACGATCAAAGTCGCTGTTTTTGACGGAATTGAAAAGGAGACATTCAAAGACAGATATGAATTTGAGGGCTCGTTGCTCAGACAGATGACCGAATGTTATGCTTTTATCGATCGATACAATCGTACTCAGTCTACTTTTCGCGGGTTAGAGCGGATTGATAAGCGTGATTATCCTGAGGAGGCGCTGCGTGAAGCGCTCATGAACTGTATTGTGCATCGTGAGTATGCTTTGAGCGGAAGTACGCTGATCAATATTTTTGACGATCGTATTGAGTTTATTTCTCTTGGCGGATTGCCGAAGGGGATTGGCTATGATGACATCATGTTGGGCATCTCGATGCCGCGGAACAAAAAGCTTGCCAATATATTTTATCGGCTGCGCTTGATTGAGGCGTACGGGACGGGCATTTCCAAGATTATGCGTTCTTATTCGGAACAGGCGCAAAAGCCGTACATTGAAGTATCGGGCAATGCGTTCAAAATTACATTGCCGAACATGAAAATTGCGGTGAAAGCGGAGGCAGAGAGCGAACGCTGCGAGGAAGTTTTGAAACTTTTTGGCTTGACGAAACAGATTACGCGCGCGGATGTAGAGAAGGCGCTTGGCGTATCATACGCAACTGCGGCGCGTATTTTGGCAAAGCTGGTGGAGCAAAAGCGAATTCTGCGTATCGGGAATACGCGCAATACGAAATACATCAAGGCGGAGTAAGTGCAAGGGCACGAAGGAAGAAGCAGAAATGATTAACATTCGGAAGTTGGAAAAGGAATTATGGGAGGCGGCGGACGAACTGAGAGCCAACTCCAAAGTGACGTCGCAGGAGTATTGCATGCCTGTTTTGGGGCTTATATTTCTGCGCTACGCATACAGCCGTTTCAAGTTTGTAGAGGCGGAAGTGATGAAAGACCGACCGATGCGCGGCGGGAAGGTGTTGCCTGTGGAAGCGGAAGACTTTCACAAAAAGAGCGCGATTTTTCTTCCTGAGCAGGCAAGATATGATTATTTGCTCAATCTGCCGGACGGTGAAAACGTTGGAGAAGCGATCAATTTGGCGATGACGCTGATCGAAGATCAATCGGCGCAGCTGAAGGGGATACTGCCCAAGAACTATACCATTTTGCAGAATGATCTGTTGCGGGAGCTTTTGCGTATTTTCAACAACAGCGCGCTGAACGAGTTAAAGGATGACGTCATCGGCCGAATTTACGAATACTTTCTCAACAAATTTTCGCCTGCGGTGGCATCGGATGACGGGGTATTCTTTACGCCGAAGTCGCTTGTGCGGATGATTGTCAATATCATTGAGCCGACGCACGGCACTGTTCTCGATCCCGCTTGCGGGAGCGGCGGGATGTTTGTGTCTTCTGCCGATTTTATTGAGCAGTACGGCGCGAATGCCAATTCTGAAATGACATTTTACGGGCAGGAAAAGGTAGAGTACAACGCCAAGCTCTGCATCATGAATATGGCGGTACACGGACTGAACGCCGCGATCAAATCGGGAGACGGGGCGAATTCTTTTTATCATGACGCCTTCAATCTGGAGGGGAGCTGTGATTATGTGATGGCAAATCCTCCGTTCAATGTGGATAAGGTAAAGTCTGAGACCTGCCAGAACGCAGGCAGGCTTCCGTTCGGGCTGCCTTCCGTGAATAAGGAAAAGGAGATCGGAAACGGGAATTATCTTTGGATTTCCTACTTTTATGCCTATCTCAATGAACACGGAAGGGCGGGATTTGTCATGGCGGCGTCAGCGACGGACAGCCAGGGAAAGGATAAGGATATTCGTCAGAAGCTTGTCGAGACGGGGCATGTGGACGTCATTTTGTCTGTAGCCAATAACTTTTTCTATACGAAGAGCCTTCCCTGCACGCTTTGGTTTTTCGATAAGGGAAAGCGGGCGGAAAATTTGGATAAAATTCTCTTTCTCGATGCGCGGAATTATTATACCGTAGTCGATAAAACGCTCAACGAGTGGAACGCATGGCAGATGAAAAATCTCAATGCCGTGGTATGGCTCTATCGCGGCGAGACGGAAAAATATCGTGCGTTGCTTGCAGAATATCGTTCCGTGCTTTGCACGCAGGATTTTGACAAAAAGATAGCCGAACTTGCCGAGAGGGAAGAGACGCTCAAAAACGAGGCGAAAGAAGCGGTGGAAAACGCCCCCAGACGCGAAAAGAAACAGATGCAGACAAAGTATGACGAACTGCTTTCCGCGCTTTCCGCCGAGCAGGAGACGGCAAGACAGGCGAAATGGCTGTTCGATAAATTCGGCGAGGGAGAATACCGCGACGTATTGGGACTTTGCCGCCTCGCAGACCGCAAGGAAGTGGCAGAAAAAGCATTTACGCTCACGCCGGGCGCGTATGTCGGAGTCGAGGAAACGCCCGACGACGGCGTCGATTTTTCCGCGCGCATGAAGGAGATCCACGAACAGCTTCTCGCGTTGCAAAAAGAATCAGATAGCCTTATGGATACCATTTCTTCGAACATGAAGGAGCTTGGGTTATGAAATGGGAAAAGGTAAAGTTGGGCGAAATCGCACTATGTATTACAAAGGGCACTACCCCGTCGAATGTAGGAGATACATTTGTTAAGCAGGGGATTAAGTATATTCGCTCGGAATTAATTTCATCCTCCAGAAGAATTTCCGATGAAGGTTTATTGTATATCAGCGAATTAACGCATCAAAAATTATCTCGTTCTCAACTTCAAGAAAACGATATACTTTTTTCGATTGCAGGAGTTTATTTGGGAAAAACAGCATTGTTGAGAAAGACTGATATTCCAGCGAACACGAATCAAGCCGTTGGAATAATACGTTTAGATAATAAGAAATGCTGTATTAATTATATCTACTACTATTTGAATTTACGTTCAGTTGTAAATTACATAAATAGATTAAGTTCACAGGCAGCACAACCTAACATTAACTTAACTCAACTTTCAAATATATCGATTTTTCTTCCTCCTTTACCCATTCAAGAAAGGATTGCGGACATATTATCGGCGTATGACGATCTGATCGAAAACAATCAAAAGCAGATCAAACTGTTGGAAGAGGCGGCGCAGAGGCTTTACAAAGAATGGTTTGTCGATTTTCGTTTCCCTGGTCATGAAACGACGCCCATCGTCGACGGCATCCCCGAAGGCTGGGAAAAGAAGCCTGCAGAGGTTTTCTTTAATATTACAATAGGAAAAACCCCTCCGAGGGCGGAGAGTAAATGGTTTTCTGATAGAAGAGAGGACATTCCGTGGGCGTCCATTTCTGACATGGGACAGTCAGGCGTGTATTTGACTGATACTTCTGAATATTTAACGCGAGAAGCAGTGGATGTATTCAACATTTCAACAGCACCAACTGGTTCGGTTCTTCTTAGTTTTAAGTTGACAGTTGGTCGGGTTAGAATTAATTCGGTCCCGATGTGCACGAATGAAGCAATTGCACATTTCCATATTGATGATCCTGTATTGAGACAATATACATTTCATTATTTAAGTAATTTCAATTATGAAGAATTGGGAAATACATCATCTATTTCGAAGGCAATAAATTCTAAAAAAATTAAAATGATGCCTTTCATAATGCCTACTCGTAATATTTTAGAAAAATATTATCATGTAGCAAATCCAATATTTGAATCAATATTAGTCAAGCAACAGGAAATCGCTAGTCTCAAAGAAGCCCGTGATCGGTTGCTTCCGAAACTAATGAACGGAGAAATTGATGTGATGGAAAAAGCGAAAAAGGAAATGCCGAGTGATCGTTTCGATCATATCCGTCGGCATTGGGAAAATGTGCCGTACGATCCGAATCAGTTTGCACTTGCTGCCCGTGCAGACGGACAACTTACGGAAGAAGAAGTGAAAAAATTAAAGGATATCGCCGAAGAAGAATGACGGATAAGCGCAAAAAGGAAATTGAAGAATTGACTGTCGATCTTTTGAAAGAGTACAACCTCTTTCGTGTAGACGGCGGTGCCCCAATTTTTACGAAAAGCGAATTGGAGAACCGATTTAATTTTGTCTTTCGTGAGACAGCGTTGAGCAAAGCGGTTATGGGTGCAATTTTCCAAGGGAAAACTGAGGTCAAAATTGTCGTCAATTCCGAGATAGAGAACATTGGAAGGAAGAATTTCACTTATGCGCATGAAATGGGGCATTACTTTTTGTTACATAACCTTTCCCAACGGTTTTGTTCTGCAGAAAATATAGAGGGCGGAGACAAAGTCAAAGATCCGCAAGAAGTTGAAGCAAATTATTTTGCCTCTTGCTTTTTGATGCCGCGAGATTATGTCCGTTGGAATTTTTATAATGTCATGAAATATTACCTGCGCATCTCAAATCCGTATAGCCCGTTGTATGTGGATAGATGGCACTATGGAAATTGGAAAAATATGTGCAGTTATTTTGATTTGAAATGCGGCGTATCAGGAACGGCTTTGCGATTTCGTTTGCAGGAACTGAAGTTATTGGATTGGAGATTGTAATTTACAAGTGAGGGAGTAACATGAGTTATAAACTGTCTCAAATTGACAAAAAAAATTTTGCCTAGTTTAAATCTGATAATACCTGTAATACGTTGGTAAATTTAGAGGTGTCCAATGGAAAAATTCGAGGAATCACTCCTGTAAATTTATCATTTCAATATCCGATTACCGCAATTGTAGGAGAAAATGGTTCTGGGAAATCTACAATATTGGCGCTCGTAACTTGCGCGTTTCATAATTTTGGATCCTTTTGCCCGCATAACAGGACGCGTATAGGCACAAAGCAGACAAGAAATTATTATACGTATGGTGACTTTTTTACATTCTCTCCGCAGGAAGAAGGCATAAAGTCAATTGAGATTAAAGCCCGATATTTGTCTGGGGACGGGGCAAAAGAAGATAAAAGGAGAAAGAAGCCAAGCGGAAAGTGGAATGATTATAATACAAGACCAAGCCGCGCTGTGACTTTTTTAGGAATAAATCGGATTTTACCTCCTTCGGAAAGTGGCCCTCATCGGCACTATTGTAAAAATTTTAACAGATTTCAATTATCCGACCAAGATATTAATCAATTAAAGTTGTCGATGGGCAAAATTCTTGCTTGGTCTTATGATGATATCGAACTTTTGGAGTATAATTCATATCGTTTATTTGAGGCAAAGCGTAACAATATTGTTTATACTGGATTTAATATGGGCGCTGGCGAAAATGCTGTCTTATCATTACTTCTTGAGATTGTTTCGGCTGGGAGAGGAGCACTTATTGTAATTGATGAGATCGAGCTAGGTCTCCATATTGAAGCACAGGGACGTCTTATTGAGGAGTTGAAAAGTCTCTGTGAAAAGTATCATTCCCAAATTATTTGCTCAACACATTCCAGAGATGTTTTAGATCGTATACCTCCAGAAGGCCGTCTCTATTTGGAGAGAACGGGTAGCGGCTTACAGATCATTCCTGAAATTTCTTCGCAATATGCTTTCGGGAAATTGGCGGGGCGAAACTCAGATGAATTAGATGTTTTTGTGGAGGATGTGATTGGTAAAAGTTTTTTATTATATTCTTTGCCACAAGAGGTACGTGAAAGAATAAATATAATTCCTATAGGTTCTGATCAAGCGGTATTAAAGCATATTGCAGTACATTATCGTGAAGAAAAACATAATTTTATTGCTTTTTTAGATGGAGATAAAAGGGCGAAAAAAAAGCAAGCAATAGAGCAGGTAAAAAAATATTTAGAATGTAGAATAGAAGACGGAGATGAGGTCTTTGAAAAGTATATCGATGAAAGACTTAACTATTTACCTGGGGATGTATGGCCGGAAAACGTTTTATTAAATGATGCAATACAATGTGCAGATTTGCAGTTTTTAGCATCCACATGGGATACGGAAGAAGGAAAAATACGTGAATATTTGCAAGAATCGCTCATGGCTGGGAAACATAATGAGTTTTATACTTTGACAAATAAATTGTTTTTGGAAAAAGAGGAAGTCATACGCGTAATGGTGCGTTTCTTTAAAAGAAATAATGAAACAGTAATTAATGAAATAATTGGATCAATTACACGGCTTTTAAACGAGTCGAAATAGGATTTCTAATAATGGAGAGTTAATGTGAGCTACGAATATTCTGAAAATGTTCTCGTTCAAAACAGTGCAGGAAAAGTACTTTCCGACAAACTCGGTTGGGAAGTTGTTTTCGCATACGATAAAGAGGTTTTAGGCGAAAACGGAACACTCGGGCGGCGGAGCTATAAAGAAATCGTGCTTGCTCGCTATCTGAGACGTGCTTTGTTTGAAAACAATGAATGGATGACGGAGGAATACTTTTCTTCCGCATACAAGACATTGACGGAATTTGTGGCTTCCGCTACCCGTATGGAGATCAACGAGAGCAAATATAAAATGCTCCGAGACGGCATTCCCGTACTTTATAAAAACGAGGACGGCACGACCGAGGAACGAAAAGCGCAGGTTTTTAATTTTGACGAACCCGAAAAAAATCATTTTCTTGCCGTAAAAGAGATGAAAATTCACGGTGATATTTACCGCCGCAGAACGGATATCGTCGGCTTTGTCAACGGAATTCCTTTGCTCTTTGTGGAACTCAAAAAACAAAACGTAGACGTAAAAAATGCCTACGAACAAAATTATCGGGATTATCTCGATACCATTCCGCAGCTCTTCTATTTTAACGCATTTCTCATGCTTTCCAACGGGGCAGAGGCAAAAGTCGGAACGCTCGGATCACCTTATGACTTCTTCCATGAGTGGAAACGTCTGAAAGAAGAGGATGCAACAGGCAGTGTCGATCTGGAGACGATGCTCCTCGGGATCTGTCAGAAACGCAACTTCATGGACTTGTTCGAAAACTTCATTTTGTTTGATCATTCGGGTGGCAGAACGTCTAAAATCTTCGCGCGCAATCACCAGTATCTCGGCGTCAATGAGGCTGTCGAATCTTTCAAATCACGCAAATTAAAGGCGGGAAAATTGGGTGTGTTCTGGCATACGCAAGGGAGCGGAAAAAGCTACTCCATGGTCTTTCTTGCACAAAAAATCAGACGCAAATTTGCAGGTTCGCCGACCTTTGTCATCTTAACCGATCGCGAGGAGCTCAATAAACAGATCAGCGATACCTTTGAAGCCTGCGGCGCTTTGGCTGCAAAGGCGAATAAGTACATTCCGTCCAGCGGGGAAAAGCTCATCGAAATGCTCAAAGGCAATCCGAGCTTTATCTTCACCCTCATTCAGAAGTTCAACGATGCGTCCGTTCCGCCGATTATTCCCGATCATGATATCATCATTCTCTCGGACGAGGCGCACCGCAGTCAGAACGGTATTTTTGCCGATACTATGTGCAGAATTTTGCCTACCGCTTCCCGCCTCGGTTTTACAGGCACGCCGCTCTTTAAGTATGACAACATCACAGAGCGCACGTTCGGAGAATATGTCTCCATTTACGATTTCAAACGCGCCGTCGACGATGGTGCAACCGTTCCGCTGTATTATGAAAACCGAAGCGATATGCTCGGAATTCAAAACCCTGAAATCAATGATGAACTCTTAGAGCTTGTAGAGGAAGCCGATCTTGAAGTCGACCAGCGCGCCAAGCTCGAAATGGAATTGTCCAAAGATATCCACATCATTACCGCGGAGCCGCGTCTTAAAACAATCGCAAAGGATTTCGTCGATCATTATTCCGATATCTGGACGACAGGCAAGGCCATGTTCGTCTGCGTGAATAAAGTGACCTGTGTACGTATGTACAACTATGCACAGGAATATTGGAAAGAAAAAATTGCTTCACTGGAAGAGAAACTCAATTGCGCTTCCCAACAGGAATATCAGGAATTAAAACGCAAAATCGACTGGATGAAGGAAACCGAGATGGCCGTTATCATCAGTCAGGAGCAAAATGAGATCCAGACGTTCAAAAATTGGGGATTGGATATCCTTCCTCATCGTACAAAAATGGAAAAACGCGAGATGGATCGGGAATTTAAGGATGCAGATAATCCGTTTCGCATCGTCTTCGTTTGCGCTATGTGGCTTACAGGTTTCGATGTGAAATCTCTTTCCGTCATTTACCTCGATAAACCATTGAAAGCACATACGCTCATGCAGACCATCGCTCGCGCCAATCGCGTCTGCGAAGGAAAGAGCAATGGCTTGATTGTCGATTATATCGGTGTCGTGAAAGCTCTTCGTAAAGCCCTGGCAGATTATACGGTCGGAGCAGGGGGACAAGCAGAAAATCCTCTCCCCGATAAACAGGAATTGATAAAGCGTATTCTGGAACTCATTTCTTCGATCGATTCTTTTATGGCAGATCAAGGGTTCATTTTGAAGCAGCTTGTGGATGCCGCCGATTTTGAAAAGCTTGCACTCGTCCTATCAGGAGCCAATGCCATGAGCGCAACAGATGAAATTAAAAAACGGTTTGAAATTCAGGCGCGGGAATTGTTTCGCTGCTTCAAGTATGTGGAACATGGGGAAGTGTCCGATGAGACCTTGCGCTATAAGAATGCAATCTCCGCCATTTATGATCAAATGCAACAAAAACGAATCCATGCAGATAATTCCGCCCTCATGGCTCAGATCAACGAAGTCGTAAGTGCACACTTGGTTGTATCTGGTACTGAATCAGATACGGATGGAAAAAAATTCGATATCAGCAAAATTGACTTTGATCGCTTGCGCAGGGAATTCGCGAGGGGGAAGAATACAAATTTGCTTTTTCGCGATATGCAGCAATTGGTGGAAGAACGGCTTAAAAAAATGTTGGTAACAAATCCTCTTCGTATCGACTATTATGAACGCTACCAGGCAATTTGCGATGATTTCAATCGGGAAAACAAAAAAGATGAAATCGCTGTTATTTTTGAAAATCTCATCCGACTCGTCAATGAATTGGATGAAGAACAAAAGCGTTATGTTCGGGAAGGTTTTGACAGCGATGAAGAACTATCCGTTTTTGACTTACTGGTAAAAGATACTTTAAGCAAAGAGGATATCAAAAAAGTAAAAAAAGTTGCAAAACAATTGCTTGAAAAAATCAAAGAACAAATCCATAAACTTGATCATTGGCGCGATAAAGAGGCTACGCGTTCCATGGTCAGTACGCTTATTCGCGATATTTTATGGAAAGAGTTGCCGGATACATACGATGAAAAAGCAATCGCTTCCTATCGCCAGCAGATTTATGAGTATATTTACGAAACCTATCCCGCGGCTTAGGTAATGATGGAATGATATTTATAATGTCGGAAGTATATTCTTTATTACAATATTATAGCACGATCATATATTATTTTAATTTATTATAAATAATATAATTCTAAAAGAAATAAAAACAAAAGGTGAAATTATGCAAGGGAATATTTATTATATTGAAAAACACCACGGTTTTATTAATGGACAAGATAGCCAAACATATTTCTTTTATAAGGATGACTTGATCAATTGTACAATATATCAATTATTTGAAGGAGATCTTGTCGAATTTGATATTAAAAAGGAACCCAATGAAAGATGTGATAGGGCGGTAAGAATTCGTAAACTCTCTTCATATACAATTCAAGATGAGAATACTGTACATGCAGGAATCAATCGTGATTTTAATTTCAATGGCTTCAATCAGGATGAAGTTAAAATTATTGATGCTTTAAAAAGGGTACTATATGTTACTAATGGCGGATCGTCTGTTTCTATTGCCAACAGCATTTATCGGTATTGTCTTGTAAAGCCAACGCAAGATTTTTCGTTGACATTTAATCTTAATCGTGAGATTATTGTAGTTTTTTCCGACTATGTTTCTTTTGAACCACGTAGTTTGGATGCCGCCTCACACATTATCGACCGATTAACTTCAAAATTAAGAGTCGACAGAGGTTGCCAAGTTATTATCAGTAGCGATGTTAACATAGAAGAAAAATTAAAGAAGATTCTTAGAGATACAAATTTAAATTCAATAGTAATTCCTTTTTCGTATAAAGAGCTTTTATTACCGCATGATACTGACTTTATAATACGTAGATTCAGAAAATATCTTTTTGATGTCGATTTATTCTCGTCCGTTAATCCAATTGAAAATGATATTTTCTTTTTTGGACGAAGGGATTTTGTATATGATATTGTAAATAAATGTAAAAATAATATTCATAGTGGCGTTTTTGGTTTAAGACGAAGTGGTAAAACATCTGTTCTATATGCAATAAGGCGCCTTTTGGATAATGATAATTATCCGACAATTTATATTCCATGTCAAAGTCAATTGGCTTCTGCCTCTTGGCAGGAGGCATTGTACACTATTATACAGGATATACGTAAGGAGACAGGGGTTAAGTCTATTAATAATTATGCTAAAAAGTCCTACCTTGATGGGAATGCGGCGGTTTGCTTTGAAAATGAGTTAATGAATATTTATAAGACGGTCACCAAGCCCATAGTTTTACTATTTGATGAGATTGAAGCGATTACTTTCGACGTTTCCAATGGGGATAATAATTGGTCAAGCGGGGAAAACTATATTCATTTTTGGAATGCGATTCGAGGCTTTTATCTAAAGAACTCTAAGGTTATTTCTGTTGTAGTAGCTGGGACAAACCCTTTGATTAATGAAGTGCCAGTATTGAAGAATGGGATTAGTAATCCTATGTATGGACAGCTATCAAAGTCTAATCAAGGCGCATATCTTCTTCCGTTTAATTTTACAGATACTCAAAATATGGTTAATACGCTAGGAGGGTATATGGGATTATCGTTTGATGAGCATGTATGCTCATCATTAACGATTGATTGTGGCGGGCATCCATTTTTGATTCGCATGTTGTGCAGTTTTATCAATGCTGAATTGAAAAAAAAGAATGTTTTAAGGCCCAAAAAAATTACACAGAAAATATACGAAGGATATGTAAAAGCGTTTGAAAAGTCCAACGAAGCCAATGATTTTTATTTAATGATTCTAAATATTCTTATGTCAAGTTTTCCTAAAGAATATCATGTTCTAAAAGAAATTGCCGTAAATGGAGGGAAATATGTTTCTACTTTTGTGGATGATAATTCCTTGTTACATTTACTAGGATATGGGTTGGTTGAAAATACAGATGGGGAATACTATATACGGTTTAATACAATTGAACATTATTTGTTGGGTAAATATAATTATGAAAGTATAAAAACTTCCGTGGAAGATCAAAAGCAAGAAATCAGCTATAGGATTAATGCCGCGGAAATAGCTTTACGTACTCTAGTAAAAAACACCTTACAAATTACACAAGGAAATGAGAAAGCAAAGGAAATAATAATTAATGCAATGGAACGACACAAGGCAATTTCCTTTACGGATATCAACAAGGCGAGAGGATATACTCTCTTGCAATTGTTTGACCCAAGTGTCAATAAGATCTATTTTAGTCTTTTATCAGAAATCATTTTAAGTAATTTTGAGAATTTTGAAAATGTATTTTCAAGTGAATGCACTGATAAGGTAAGAAATAACTTAGCAATTATAAATAGGGCGAGACGCGTTTCGGATCATAGTTACACAGATCAGTCTGAAAATTGGTCTTATGAGGACTTTATTCGGTTTAGAGAAGCAATGTCATGGCTTGAGCATATACTTAAAGATTACAATTAAACTGTTTGAAGTTTTTAATTTATATAAATTTAAATAAATATCGGGCATCGTCTTTCCCGATTCCCATTGCGAAACGGCGGAAACCGTCACATTCAGGTTTTGCGCCAATGCTTCCTGCGTCATCTTTTTTGCCGAGCGCAGTTCTTTGATTTTTTCACCGATCGAAGGCATGATCCTTGCTCCAAAAATGTATTCAAAACGTTTTGTAGCTATATCATACACCATTCGGCGGAAAAAGTAAAGACAGTATACTTGAACCCACAACTTAAGCGCCGCTTAAATCCACACCTTTGCCATTCCCCCACCCATTCTCTCCCCTCTTGTATGCTGGTGCCTCTTTGTCATATGTTTTCGGTGTCTGCTGACGACCTGCTCGGCATCCGTATCGGCGAACAGGACGCCGTGCTGAATGAAACAAAGAGCGAGGTGGAAAAGCTCGTTGCAAACGGCGACTACGACGCCGCTTTTGCAGAGCTTCGCAAAAAGATAGCGGATTTCCCGGATAATGTGCAATTCCGCGTCGACTACTGCCTGCTTATCATGAAATTCTGCAAAGAAGTCAAGGGGCGTGAAGAGGAAAAAGAAACCTTGTGTGCTGAATTATATGATATTGCAATCAAAAAATATCCTTTGGATCAATGGAAAAGCGGCTCTTTGGAAGAAAAAGAGACTTTTAACAAAATCATGCTTTTCGCGGTAAGTCGTGCAATATTCAGCAAGTTCAATCATCAGGCAAAAGTCTTGTTGCAGAAAGTCGACGATTTAATCGGCGCGGGAAAATTTGAAACGGTACGGCAAGTTATCTTAAAAGAGCTGCAAGACGCCGAGGAAGTCGGTGGCCCAACGTCAAGGTTGGTCAATTACATCATCGCGGAAAAGCTGATGGAATTGAATTGGGAGCATTATCAAAAGAGTGCTGATCCTGCCCTCTTGGAAGAGATCGT
>ERZ1643246.3686-NODE-3686-length-12808-cov-9.441543_pt1 | contig 12808 bp, 10 predicted proteins | sample MGYA00579265_ERZ1643246 | MGnify/ENA primary metagenome ERZ1643246 (study PRJEB29033, sample SAMEA4952261) | chicken gut metagenome | biome: Broiler Chicken; feature: Gastrointestinal Tract; material: Caecum | place: Ireland | collected 2018 | study: Broiler... | reverse complement strand
ACTGTATCATTATGGAAAATGTCAGTGATACAGTACACTGGGGCAGACGGTTGTCTGGGTAACTTCCAGGGGATTTTTGATGAAATCAAAGGAATATACGGAAACCGGGAAATAAGCTTCCGACGCTTTTTAGACTTTGCAGAGGTACTTATTTTATGATATAGTATTTTACATATGAGAGAACGAGAATGTATGAAAGATTGCAGCGGGAAGTCAGGGTGAAAGCATGAATATAGAATATACATCTCAGAGAGGAGAACAGAAATGGCGGCATGACATAGAAGTCCGGCTTATGGGCACTCCTATGGTACGGCTGAAAGGCGAAGAGGTTAGTTTCCCCTACCAAAAGGTTGAAGGGCTGTTTTATTATCTATGCGTAAATAATCAGATAACCAGAAATCAGGCTATCGGAGTTTTGTGGGCGGATTCCAGTGAAGCTACTGCGAGAAAGAACTTAAGAGATGCTCTCTATAATATACGGAAGGTTCTGGGACAGGATATTCTTATCATAGAAGGGAACAGCAGGATTGCTTTGAACAGGGAACGGGATATCTGTATTGATGTTGAGCAGGATACAAGAGCAAACCTGCTGGAAAGAGTAAAAGGAGAGTTTCTGCAGTTTTTCTATGTAAAAAACTGTTACGAATTTGAAAATTGGGCGGAGGGCGAGAGACTCAGACGCAGACGGGATTATATAAAAGCACTTCAACTGAAGATCATAAGTCTGAAACCCGGAGAAGAGCCGGAGTTTCTGGAAGAAAGCGGACGGATATTTTTGCAGCAGGAATGGATGGATGAGGAAATCTACCGCTGCATTATGAAGAAAATGGCAGAAGCCGGCAGATATCCGGCAGCCGTAGAACTTTATCAGAAACTGCGAGAGTTTTTGATAAAAGAAGTGGGAGAAGAGCCGGAAGAAGAAACGAAAAATCTGTATAAGAAAATTTCAGGCATGAGGAAAAGGTTAAAACTTTCTGATCTGAAGACAAAAGATTATTTTTTTGGAAGGGCGGATATCCTTTACGATATCTATTCCCAGGCTTTGGCCAATGAAGAAACTGATGAAAGAAGTCAGATATCTTATCTGATAACCGGTGAGCCGGGCATTGGAAAAAGCATGCTGTTGGAACAGATCCATAAGCTGTTCGGAAAGTCGGATTATCTGGTCTTCACCTGGAATTGCTGTGAGACGGAAAAGGAGCTTTACCTGATGGCCTGGTACGGTATTATGGATGCTGTATCAGAATACTGCAGAAAAAATGGACTGACGGTAGATTCCCCTATTGATATCCTTCAGAATCAAGCGGATACGGATCTTCGCTTCCTGATGACCAGGTTTGAAGTCCTGACGGAGTCGGTTTTCCGATATTTATCGAAATATTTCCGGAATAAGAAGATCCTTCTTCTGATCGATGATATCCAGTGGATGGATACTATGAGCGTACGTCTCATGAGTAATCTATTATTTCGTATGGGACATGGAAATTTCCTGGTTATTGCCGCGTACAGGGAAGAGGACGGAGACGCTATAAAAAATTTCAAGATCCCTTTGATCGGCAGAGGACTTTTAAAGGAGATCATCCTGAAGCCATTTACTTTCGCGGAAACACAGGAGATTATCAGACAGGCAGGCAGCGGCCTGGAAAAGAATCCTGTACTGGCCCGGGAAATATATGATAAGACCCAGGGAAATCCTCTTTTTTTCATGGAATCTCTGCGGCTTTTTGATGAAGGGGATACCTGGGAAGGATTTACAGACAAGACCACAAATGTGATCCAGAGCCGTCTTCTCAGACTGTCCAGGCAGGAGCGTATGCTGCTGGATATTCTGTCTATTTTTTCTCTTCCAGCTTCTCTTCAGGAAATCAATCAGATCTTTGGTCTGGAGAACGGGCAGCTCCGGCAGAGCCTGGAGCCTTTGCTGGAGAAAAAGATCCTTTGCGAAAAATGGTCAAAAGGGGAAATCCGCTATGGGTTCCGCCATCAGATCCTCCATGAGTATGTATACAGATCCTTGTCTACTGAAAAAAGAAATATGTACCACGCTTATATCGCCCGGTTTTACGAAGAAAAATACAGTAAAACCCCGGATCTGGAAACCTGTTCCCTGGTTTTATATCATTATGAGCAGTGCGGCAATTTATATAAAACATATGAGTACAAAGTCAGATATCTGGAACCTTTTTATACGATTACATATGCGCTTTATCCTATGCTGGCGAGAAAAGCTGTCTTTAGGGGAAATATAGATGGCTATTATGCCAAGGAGGATGAACTGGTGCTTCTGGCAGGTGAGATCAAGGAACAGCAGGAGAAAAATCCGGAACTCGCGCCTATCTTTATGCATGTTGAGTATCTGCTGGGAAGATACGAAATGTTTGTGGGAGACAGCGGACAGGGAAGGAAACATGTGGAAAAAAGCCTGGAGCTGGCCAGAGATCTTCAGGACAGAGACTACATGTTTTATAATTACCTGCAGCTTATTTTGTACGGAGACCTGACCGGACAAAATGAGTTTATGCAGAAGGTGATCGACACCTGTATGACATTTATGAAAGACTGTACCCATCATCATGTAGAAGAGGAATGCATGCTGCTGCGTTATCTGGCGACCTCAAAGGTCAAGAACGGCGAGTATGCGGAAGCAGAAAAGATTTATCAGGAGGCCATTCATTACCTGGATCAGAGAGAGGAGAAAAAGGAAAAATATCTGAAAGAACTTTCTGCCTGCTATCATAATATGGGCTTGTGCTATATGCGGCAGAAAAAATGGAGAGAGGCCTGCGGATACCTGGAACAGGCGATCCATCTGGGAGAGGAATACAAAATATATGGAGAGACCGGGATCTTTTACTCAGATATGAGTTTTGCCCTGTATCGCCTGGGAGAGCTTGAAAAAGCAGAGCAATATGCATATACAGCTAAAGAATACTTTGCAAAGGTAGGATCTGTCTGGGGAGAGGCGAAAGCCGAGATGTGCATTGGGATCATACTGGAAGCCGCAGGAGCAGCAGAAGAGGGGGAAAAGCACAAAAAAATCTCTGGGAATCTGGAAAAAAGGCTTGACAGCGACTTCCTGAGAGAAGAACTGAAACGATTAGAAGAATGACAAAGGGGGAGCTGTCGCATTAAACAAGTTCGAGAATATTCTCGACATATGTTTAATGCGACAGCTCCTTCTTTTTTTGCAGAAAAGTCCTGCGCCTTTCCTTCGGGATAAAAAAGCCTTTCTGTCAGACGGTTTTCCGACAAGTCTCTGATAAACATATATATAGAGAATGATAGAAGAAAAATGAAAGGAGTCTTGTAAGATGAAAAAAGAAGTATTTACCCCTAAGAGCATGAAGGTTTTTGGAGGTCCGGTGGCAGAAGTTGCTATAGCAGGAGGATTTGCCTTTGTCTCAGGTCAGATTGCTCTGGATCCCGAAACAGGAGAGATCATCCATGGAACTATTCAGGAAGAAACAAGGAGAGCTCTCGGCAATCTGAAACTGATCGTGGAAGAATTGGGAGCCACTATGGAAGATGTAGTGAAATGCGATGTGTTTTTGTCCACTATGAAAGATTTTGATGCTATGAATGAGATCTACGAAGAATTTTTCGGGACAGAATGCCCTCCGGCCAGAAGCGGTGTAGCCCTGGAGTTATGGGGAGGTATGAAAATAGAAGTGGGAGCTATTGTAAAATTATAGAAAACTTAAAAAAGTCAGATCATAGAAAAAATTTTACAGGAGGAAATCAAATGGAGCTTACACAACATCAGCAGGATATGCTGGATGGGAAATATGGAAAAGGAACCGCCTATGCCATGAAGATCCAGGTGGCTATTGGAGAATCCTTTGGCGCAGAGCGGATGGTGCCTATTACCAGAGCTCATGTTGCCCTTTCAAATCAGGAAGCAGACCTGTGGTTCGCAGAAAAAATGCTGGAAGGAGGAGCAAGATGCCGCGTAACTCCTACAGTGAATCCGGGATTTTGTCTGGAATTTTTTAAAAACAGAAATATGGTAGCGCCGGAATTTGCAGATCTGATGCAGCGCACGCACAATGCCTATAAAGCCCTGGGAGCCCAGCTTAGTTATAACTGTACGCCATACATAGATACGAATGTACCGAACTATAAAGAAGTGATCGCTTTTTCAGAATCCAGCGCGACACCCTACGCAAATGCCGTCTGGGGCGCCAGGACCAACCGGGAAGGGGCAAACAGCGCTTTGTGTGCGGCTATAACCGGATATGTACCGGAATACGGACTCCTATTGGACGAAAACAGAAAAGGAACTGTCCTGGTAGAGATTCAGGCCGATGTGAAAACCCCCTTCGACTATCATATCATCGGCATGCTTGGAAAGAAGATCGGTGAGGGGATTCCGGTATTTACCGGCTTTCCAAAGGAAACTATTACAAAAGAGGCCCTTAGAAATCTAGGCGCTCAGTTAAATACCTCAGGGGCCTATGGAATGTATCATATTGTGGGATATACCCCGGAAGCGCCGGATCTGGAGACTGCTTTCGGAGGAAAAGAACCTGTGCGGAAAGTAGTGATCACCAATAAGGACAAAGAAGAGATCCTGAAGGAAATTTCCCTGGAAGGAAACCGGGAAATCGATTTTGCAATGTTTGGCTGTCCGCATTTTACTTTAGAAGAAGTAAAGCATATTGCGGAGCAGGTAGAAGGGAAAAAGCTGAAAAAAGAAATGTGGATCCTGACCTCCAGTCATGTAAAAGAGATGGCCGTCCGGATGGGACTGGATGAAATTATTACTGCTGCCGGAGGATTTATCGTGCCGGACAGCTGTCCGGATCAGCCCTGCTGGAGACATCTGACGGGAAAGGTAGGCATTACAGAATCGCCGAAATGTGCCTATTATCCTCAGCGGAGGGGTATCCATTTTGTTATACGGGACCTTGATACATGTATACAGGCAGCACTTACAGGGGAGGTAAAATAAAATGGGAAAAGTATTTCAATGTCATAAGATTTCAGAAGGACGGGCAGAAGCAGAGGCGGTCGTATCAAAAGACAATATCATGTTTTATCTCATAGATCCAGCTACAGGAAAGGTTATTGAGAAGGCCCACGATCTGGAAGGAAAGTCCGTATCCCATAAAGTATTGATCTTTCCAGGAGGCAAGGGAAGCTCCGTGGTACAGGCAGACGGACTTTATCAGTTAAATCAGAAAAATAATTCTCCTGCCGCCATGATCATCCAGTATCCGGAAACTGTACTGGTGTCCAGCGCTATCATCATGGAGATCCCTATGGTAGACCGGGTGGATCCTGCTTTTTATGAGGAGGTAAAAGACGGTGACAGGATCCTGGTGGATGCCGACCGGGGAGTGATCGAGATCCTGGATCATGCAGAGGAGAAATAGAAGTTCCTTTACCAAAAAAGCGAAAAGCAAAAAATCTGACAACCCTTCGGGGAGAGCTTATTAAAGGAGGAATGTACAGGATATGACAGTGACCGTAGAAATAGAAGAGATAAAAGAATTGATGACAAAGTCTTTGGAGATCCGGGGGATCAGCGGAGAATATGCAGATTTTATGGTATCCGATTATCTGGAATCTGAGTTGGAAGGACATAAGACCCATGGGATATCTAAATTCCTGACTGTGGACGCAGGACTTTCAAGAAGAAAAGGAGATATGAAGCTGGTCAGGAAGACGGGCTGTTACGCCCAGATAGACGGCAACGGAGAACTGGGACATATTGGGGCTTTATACGGGACCAACCTTGCCATTGAGGCTGCAAAAGAGTACGGAGTCGGAATTGTAGCTTTGAAAAATGTAAGCCGATATTCCCGGGTGACTCCTTATGCCAGAAAAATTGCCCAGGAAGGACTGGTAGGAATGATCACCAACAATGGAGGGCCTGCATGTGTGGCTCCCTTTGGAGGAGCCAGAGGCATATTCGGGACCAATCCTTTATGCTTTTCTTTCCCAAGCGGCAGAGGAAAACCTTATATCTTTGACTTTGCCACAGCCCAGAAAGTCTGGGGAGAAGTGCGGCAGGCAATGGTGGAACACCGGCCTTTACCGGAGAATGCTTTTATAGATAAAGAAGGAAAGTTTACCACAGATCCGAAGCAGGCAGAAGCAGGAGTACCCTTTGGAGGGCCAAAAGGCTATGCCTTATGCTATGCTCTGGAGATCCTGACCGGCGCTTTTGTAGGAGCAAAGATGGGAAAGGATGGAAAAGATGAGTATGATCTGGGATATCTGTTCCTGGCGTTCTCAACAGAAATGTTTACAGATCTGCAGGACTTTGAAGAGCAGGTGGACCATCTTGCCGAGGAAGTAAGAGCATGTCCGCCTATAAAACCCGGAGGACAGGTTTATGTGCCTGGGGAAATTTTCGGCAATAAGCCTGTCAGTGAAAGAAATCAGGACTTTATAGAGCTTGAAGAGGACGTCTATCAGAGATTAAAGCGTATGAGCGTATCTCTGGAAGGAGGCTATGAAAACAACAGACTGCTGAATTGAATGGAGAGTGAGAATGAAGACTGTAATTTTGGAAGGAAAGAACACGCTGGAACAGGTAATCAAGGTAGCAAGATATCATGCAAAAGTAGAGTTTTCTCAGAAATATAAAGACAGAGTCAGCCGGTGCAGGGCCTATGTAGAAAAGTTCAGCCGGGAAGGAAAGGCAATCTATGGGATTACTACAGGGCTGGGAGATAACTGCAGAAAATTTGTTCCGGAAGAAGAGCGGATAAAGATCCAGAAAAATCATATCCTGGCCCATACCGTATCCGTAGGGGAACCTCTGGAAGAAGAAGGGGTAAGAGCTATGATGTTTATTATGCTGCTTCATTTTGGCAGCGGACATACAGGATTCCGGCTGGAGACCCTGGAACTTCTGAGGGAATGCCTGAACCGAGGGATCCTTCCAAGAGTTCCTAAACATGGATCGGTAGGCTATATTGGACTGGAAGCCCATATCGGTATGGTGCTGATCGGAGAAGGCAAGGCATGGTACAAAGGGGAACTTTGCTCAGGAAAGGAGGCCCTGGAAAGGGCCGGATTAAAACCGGCTGTTCTGGGAGCCAAAGAGGGGCTTACCCTTGTATCAGGAACAACGTCCGTAACGGCGCTGACATGTCTGGCTTACTATGATGCTGTGATCCTTGCGAAAACAGCGGATATAGCAGGGGCATTTTCTTTGGAAATGCTGAAAGGAACCGTTATGGCTATGGATGAGAGGCTTATGCTGGCAAGGCCTCATCCGGGCCAGATAAAGACGGCGGAGAATATCCGGAATCTGCTGGCAGGAAGTCAGATTATCGAAAAATATAAGGATTATCGGGTGCAGGATGCCCTGTCTTTACGCTGTATTCCTCAGCTTCATGGCGCTGTAAAAAAGGCATTATCCGATGGCCTGTCAACGATAGAGATCGAATTAAATTCTTCGGTGGATAATCCTCTCATCTTTGAAGATGAAGGAGATGCAGAGGCAGTGATGGGATGTAATGCGGATGGAAGCTATCTGGGTATGGCTTCTGATTTCCTGTGCATTGCCCTTACGGATCTGGCAAAAATGTCGGAAAGAAGGACAGACCGCCTGGTCAACCGTCATGTAAGTGAACTCCCGCCTTTCTTAAACGCAAATGCAGAGTTCAGCGATGGTCTGATGATGATCCAGTATACCTCTGCGGGGCTGATCGGAGAGATGCGGCTTCTGGCTGCTCCGGCGGTGACGGATAATGTGGTGACCTGCGCAAACCAGGAGGACTATGTAAGCATGGGATATAATGCCGCGAAAAAGGCATATGACTGTGTACGGATCGGTCAGTATATCCTTGCTATTGAACTGATCTGCGCTGCGCAGGCAAAGGAGTTTTATCCGGGACTGAAATCTTCTCCTGCTATAGAAGCAGTATACGCAAAGATCCGTCAGGTTATGCCGGCGGTGGAGGAAGATGTGGCTTTAGAACCATACATAGAAGAAGTAAAGAATCTTCTTTCAGAAGGAGATCTATTACAGGCTGCTGAGAGCGGAGGCATATCCTTAAAATTGTAAATATACAGAAAACAATTCTGGAAATACAAAATAAGACATATAATTAAGAGAACTTTATTTTCAAAATCAAATTGACAGAAGATAAAGAATATGGTATTTTGGATTTAAAGAAAGGGCTTTTGCCGCTGACGTATAAGATGGAGAACCATAATGTGGCAAAAGTTTATAGAGCAGCCGTACGTCTGGGCGACATTTATCAGAGAAAAGATAAATGCCGCCTTTATTTTTTTATCGGAAGACTGCCAAGGGAGCGCTGTCTCTTCTGTGACTGCAGGGAAAGAAAACCTGGAGATCAGGATTCTTTCCGGATAAAAGAAAGGAGGAATTTTTATTGAGCAGATTAAGCATCATTACGCAGAACAAAGCGCAGGCAACGATAGAAGAACTGTATAAAGATCTGGAGCGGCGGATCAGCGCCAGCCCGCCGGGGCTGTGCCCTGTGGATCTTGCTTCGTCTTTTCTGAAACTCTGCCATGCCCAGTCCTGTGGAAAATGTGTGCCCTGCAGAGTCGGGCTTGGACAGCTCCAGAAACTGATGGAACAGGTCCTGGATGGACGGGCGGATCTTTCGGTGATCGATCTTATTGAAAAAACGGCCCGTAATATTTTCTATTCCGCAGACTGTGCCATCGGCTATGAAGCGGCCAGGATGGTCCTGAAAGGGATCCGTGGATTTAGAGATGACTTTGAGGAACATATTTTAAGAGGAAGATGTAAATTTGAACTGAACCAGCCGGTTCCCTGTGTATCCCAATGTCCTGCGGGAGTGGATATTCCCGGCTATGTAGCGCTGGTGGCTGAAGGAAGATATGGAGATGCAGTTAGACTGATCCGAAAGGATAATCCTCTTCCAGCAGTTTGCGGCCTGATCTGCGAGCATCCATGTGAAGTCCGCTGCCGCAGGACCATGGTAGACGATCCGGTAAATATCCGGGGTCTGAAACGTTTTGCCGTGGATCATGCAGGGGACGTTCCCCTCCCTGTACCTGCGGTAGCGACAGGAAAGAAGGTGGCTGTTATAGGAGGAGGCCCGGGAGGTATCAGCGCAGCCTACTATCTTACCCTCATGGGCCACCAGGTGACGATCTTTGAACAGAGGAAGAAGCTGGGGGGCATGCTCCGCTACGGTATTCCCAATTATCGCCTGCCAAGGGAAGAACTGGACAGAGAGATCAGCCATCTTTTAAGCCTGGGTATTCATGTCAAGACAGAGGTGACTGTGGGAGAGGATCCCAATATCGCAGATTTAAGAGAAGAGTATGATGCAGTATATATTGCTATCGGAGCACATATTGACCGAAAGATCGGCATTGAAGGAGAAGAAGCCCAAGGCGTGATCTCTGCTGTGGAACTTCTCCGGGAGATCGGGGATGACGAGATGCCGGATTTCACAGGAAAAGAGATCGTAGTCATAGGCGGCGGCAATGTGGCAATGGACGTAGCCAGGTCTGCAGTTCGTCTGGGGGCAAAGCGGGTCCGGATCGCCTATCGGAGACGGCGGGTGGACATGACCGCTATGGAAGAAGAAATCGAAGGCGCTATTGAAGAAGGATGTGAACTGCTGGATCTTCATGCACCTTTAAGGATTGAAGTAGATGACAGTGGCAGGGCGGCTGCCTTGTGGGTACAGCCTCAGATCATCGGCCCTATGAAACATGGAAGACCCATTCCCATGATATCTGAAAAAGCTCCTGTACGTCTTGCCTGTGATATAGTGATCGTGGCTATCGGTCAGGGCATTGAATCCAAGGAATTTGAAAAACAGGGAATCCCGGTGAAGCGGGGCGTTATTGAAGCTATGAGCTGGAGCGGCGTAAAAACCAAAGATATTACCGGCGTCTTCGCAGGAGGCGACTGTGTTACCGGACCGGCGACCGTTATCCGGGCAATCGCCGCAGGAAAGGTGGCGGCGGCAAATATTGATGAATTCCTGGGCTACAATCATGTAATCTCCGCAGATGTGGAAATCCCTAGAGTACGTCTGGATGATAACCGCAGCTGCGCCAGGGTAAATATGAAGGTCCGTCAGGCTTCCGAGAGGATCCAGGACTTTGAATTGATCGAAGAAGGAATGACCTGTGAAGAAGCCTGTCAGGAAGCCAGAAGATGTATCCGCTGCGACCACTTCGGATTTGGAATACTGAAAGGAGGCAGGATCGAAAAATGGTAAAACTGAAGATCAACGGAAAAAGCGTGGAAGTAAAAGAAGGAACCACCATTCTGGACGCGGCGTCCCAGGCGGGGATCCGGATCCCAACCCTGTGTTTCCTGAAAGATATTAATGAAATCGGCGCCTGCCGTGTCTGCGTAGTGGAAGTAAAGGACTGTGCAAAGCTGGTAACGGCCTGCAATAATGAAGTATGGGACGGCATGGAAGTGTTTACAAACAGCCCAAAAGTCAGAGAAAGCCGGAGAAATAATGTGGAACTGATCCTCTCCCAGCATGACTGCAAGTGCGCTACCTGTGTGCGGAGCGGCAACTGCAGTCTCCAGACTATTTCCAATGATCTGGGGATCCTGGAACTGCCCTTTGAGATTGAACTGCCCCGGTCCAGCTGGCCTATGGATTTTCCACTGATACGGGATGCAAAGAAATGTGTGAAATGTATGCGGTGTATCCAGGTCTGTGATAAGATCCAGAGCCTGAATATCTGGGACGTGGCGGGAACCGGATCCAGAACAACGGTAGATGTTTCCAGAAACCGGAAGATCAATGAGTCTGACTGTGCTCTCTGCGGCCAGTGTATTACCCACTGTCCGGTAGGGGCCTTAAGGGAAAGAGATGACCGCCGCCGGGTTCTGGAGGCACTGGCAGATCCGGAAAAGATCACGGTAGTACAGCTTGCTCCGGCGGTACGAACCTCCTGGGGAGAGACCTTCGGCCTGTCCAGAGAGTTTGCCACAGCGAAACGTCTGGTAGCCGCTTTACGGAAGATAGGGTTCGATTATATCTTTGACACGAATTTCGGCGCAGACCTGACTATCATGGAAGAAGGCAGCGAATTTCTGGAACGGCTGAAAAAAGGAGACCTGGAGAAATATCCTATGTTTACTTCCTGCTGCCCCGGCTGGGTAAGATTTATGAAATCCCAGTATCCGGATATGGTGGATCAGCTCTCCAGCGCCAAATCTCCTCAGCAGATGTTTGGAGCCATCGCCAAAACTTATTATGCGCAGCTTTTAGGAGTGGATCCTTCCAAAATTTTTTCTCTGTCTATTATGCCCTGTATCGCCAAGAAACATGAATGCGATATTCCGGTGATGAATGACGCAGAGGCCGGACAGGATGTAGACGGGGTGCTGACTACCAGGGAGGTTGTCCGCCTGATCCGCTCTGAAAATATTGATCCTTCCAAACTGGAAGAGGAAGAATTTGACACTCCTTTGGGAACCGGTACAGGAGCGGGTATCATTTTCGGAGCTACCGGAGGCGTGATGGAAGCGGCCCTGCGGACAGCTTATTACCTGGTAACAGGCAGAAATCCCGATCCGGATTCCTTTAAAAAGGTAAGAGGAATGGAAGGCTGGAAAGAAGCAGAATTTAATCTGGCAGGGCAGACTATCCGGGTAGCCGTTGCCAGCGGTCTGGGCAATACAAGGAAGCTGATGAAGGCTATCCGAAAAGGCAAGGTGAAATATGACTTTGTAGAGATCATGGCCTGTCCCGGCGGCTGTACCGGTGGCGGAGGCCAGCCTATTAAGGAAGGAGAAGAACTGTCCGCAGTGAGAAACCAGGTGCTTTATGGACTGGATAAAGTAAATAATCTGCGTTTTTCCCATGAAAATCCTTCTGTGATCAAATGCTACCAGGATTATCTGGGAGCGCCCCTTTCCGAAAAAGCCCATCATCTTCTCCATACAGATCATCATGCTTGGAAGATGCCGGGAGAAGAATAAGACTATCTTTTCTGTATAGTCAGAGGGGCCTTCCAGGCCCACCTGTCCCATCTTATACAGCGCGCTTTTCGATGCGTTTATCTGGAACAGAATATCTTCTCAGGGAACATCCTCGTCGAACATTTTATCTATTTTATCGAAGAGTTTATAGACCATTAGAAGATATGATATACCTATAGTTCAATTTAGCTGTGTCTTGCTTCTTTTGTAAGAAAATCCTTGACTTAGAGCCAGGTACAGGTTATATCCTTATACCAGAAGTATTCAAAGGAAAGGATGAATGATCATGACCATAGCAGAAGTCAGCAAGAAATATGATATCTCACAGGACACTCTCCGGTATTATGAAAGGATCGGTCTGATCCCTCCGGTGCCCAGGACCAAAAGCGGGATCCGTAATTATGACGAAGCTTCCTGCGGCTGGGTGGAGCTGATGAAGTGTATGAGAAAAGCCGGGGTACAGATCGAGGCACTTATCGAGTATGTGGATCTTTTCCAGCAGGGGGATGCAACCCTGGAAGCCAGAAAAAATATCCTGGTGGACCAGAGAGACCAGCTCATATCCCGGATGGAAGAAATGCAGGAATCTTTAGACCGGCTGAATCAGAAAATTGAAAATTATGATCGTGATATGAGAAAAGCAGAGGAACACTTAAGAAATTTGGAAGAAAAACGGCAGGGAGCATAAAATGGAAAGCCTGAAAGACATCTGCAGCCGTATCAAACTGCAGAAAGAAGTAGAAGAAGCTGTTTTAGCAATAGAAGAAAAAAAAGAGTTTTCCCGGGCAGATAAGGAAATCCGGAAACTGACAGAGGCAGAGAACTGGCAGAGGGCAAGAGAAGATCTGAAGGAATCCATGGGAGAAGATCCCAGGGGGCTGAAGATCC
>ERZ1643246.3685-NODE-3685-length-12812-cov-11.448460_pt1 | contig 12812 bp, 11 predicted proteins | sample MGYA00579265_ERZ1643246 | MGnify/ENA primary metagenome ERZ1643246 (study PRJEB29033, sample SAMEA4952261) | chicken gut metagenome | biome: Broiler Chicken; feature: Gastrointestinal Tract; material: Caecum | place: Ireland | collected 2018 | study: Broiler... | reverse complement strand
ACACGATAGCCGTCCTGAAAGAGCAGAAGAAAAAAGCGGGAGGCAGCCCTTGGGTATTTCCCTCGCCTACTGGCGGCCCAATCTCCCCAGACAGCGTCCTGCACATGCTCCACCGGGTACTGAAACGAGCCGGACTGCCCAGGGTTCGGTTCCACGATCTGCGGCACACCTTCGCAACCCTGGCCCTCCAGAACGGGGTGGATGTAAAGACAGTCTCCGGCATGCTGGGACACTTCTCGGCAGGGTTCACCCTGGACACTTACGCCCACGTCACGACAGCGGCCCAGAAGGAGGCTGCCAGGACCATGGAAAAGGTCCTGACGGCAGCGTTGTAAATTCCCCAAAATCTCTCCAAAAAGCACGAAGACCCGGAGGCGGTGTTCCCGCCTCCGGGCCCGTTTTTTGCTAAAGTGCTCCCCAAGTCAAGGACAAATTCATTTGACCCATGGCGGCAGCATGCCGTCGGGGTATTCGCCTGTGGTGATGTAACGGTAGTATTCATCCGGTGACAGCTTTGCCAGATCCCACTGGCAGCGGTCGCGGTTGTAGTATTCCATCCAGCGGTCAACAGAGGCCTTGGCCTCGGTGAAAGATGTCCAGCCCGGCATCTCGCCCGCCAGTTCGTCCTTCATGTGCCCGAAGAAACTCTCCTGGGGCGCGTTGTCCCAGCAGTTTCCGCGGCGCGACATGGACCGGCGCAGCTCCCGGCTCTCCACCAGCTGGATGAACTTCAAACTGGTGTAGTGGGTCCCCCGATCGCTGTGGATCACGGTCTCCTTGTTCAGCGAGACCCCGTGGCGCTTGACCATCTGCTCCACCGTCTCCAGGACAAAATCCACCTCCAGCGATTCACTCATGGCATACGCCAGCACCTGTTTCGTGCAGGCATCCAGGATCGTGGACAGGTAACAGAACGCTCCGTTCAGGGGGATGTAAGTAATGTCGGTCAGCAGCACGGCTCTGGGGCCGCGGGACTCAAACTCCCGATGGACCAGATCCTCCGCTGTTGTGCCTATCCGGATGGACTTGCGCAATCTACGGTAGGGGTTCGGCTTCCGGATGGGGCAGGACAGGTTATATTTCCGCATGAGCCGTCGGATCTTCTTCACGTTCATGCGGATGCCCATGTGCAGGAGCCGCATATGGATCCCACGGACGCCCTTGGCATAGCCCCGGAACCGGTACGCCTCCAGGATCTGCTCGAACGCCGCCCGGTCCCGTTCCTCCCGGAGCTCTCTGGCCCTCTGGGAACTCATCCAGTTATAGTACCCGGAGCGGGAGACGCCGGCCAGCTGGCACAGCTCCTTCACCGTCAGGACATTGCTCCGGTCCGCCAGCGCGGTACGAATAGCCTCGAATCGTTCTCCGGCACTGTCCATGGCTACTTTCCCGGCTTGTCGTGCAGCTTCATGACTTTTTTTAAAAACGTCATCTGCTGCTGGAGGCACAGGATCTCCCGCTTCATGCGCCTGGCGGCTTCATCCGCTGGTGCCGCCAACCCTGTGCCTCCTGTGAGACGCACGCCGCCCCTGGTGCACTCGCAAAGTCCCTCCGGCGACTTGGCCGCCCGCCGGATCCGCTTGGTGGTGTTGTGGATCCTCTCAAAGCCCAGAACTTCCGTGTTGTAGCCCAGCTTGCGGAAGGCGGCCGTGCCGGTGTACCCCTGGAGACTGAGGGCCCAGAACGCCTCCTTGAAGGCGAGGGTGTAGGAGATGCTGTCCGGGGTTACCCGCAGCGTGTAGGGGTTCGCTCTGAGGTGTTTTAGTTCCTCTGGTGTGAATTTCTTTCTCGTGCCCATACTGTACCTCCATCCGGTGATTTCATCATACCACAGAGGAAGCCATTTGACCCGATGGGTCAAATGCGTGTCCACCAAACGGGGCCGTGGGTCATTTTCTCATGTCCACTTTATGGGGTACAGTTTAGCCCCGTCTGGGTCACGGTTTGGGTCACCCAAGTGTCCAGAAAACGGGGACGTCCAAAAAAGTTGCAAAAGTGAATAAAAATCACCGCTTTCCAGCTGGAAAGCGGTGATTTTATGGTTGCGGGGGCTGGACTTGAACCAACGACCTCCGGGTTATGAGCTGCCGTCGGTTTCTCCATCCGCTGCGGCACAGTGATTTCCGGGCCTTTTTGAGTCTGAAATCGCCTAAAACCCGGAGGTTGTTCCTCTCCGCTCCACGGCGATTTTCAGCAATCTGGGTCAGGGGTTTGGGTCAGGGAAAGGCCGATCAGAAAGGCGGTAGACTGCGAAAGAACTCTTGCGCCCTCCCGGCAACTGTGCCATAATTGATACAGGAAAACCCACAACGATCGAGGAGGGACAGCATGAAACTGCGGGATTTTTCCAGGCGCATTCAGGCGGACGAGCAGCCGGACTTTGCTCATGCGCTCCAGGGCGGGAAGGAGTTGAGCCAGCTGGACCCGGAGGAGCTGAAGGACTTCCCGGAGACGGTCTACATTGCCAACAGCCAGTCCGTGGTTTATGGCAAGATCCAGAAGGAGACGTTGCTCTATCTGCTGAATCGGCAGGGAAAGTTCCGGTTTCAGCAGATTCTCGATAGTATGAACGATGGCGTTATCGCAGTGGATGACGATGGGCGGATCTTTTACGCAAATCCCGCCTATGTGTCCATTTTGGGTGTACCTCTGCGCCGGATTCTGGGAAGGAAGATCCAGGATGTGGAGCCGGATTCCCTTTTACACCAGACACTTGTGAAACGGGAATCCCTCTCCAGTGAAAAGCAGCTGATTCCCTCCATCAAAAAATACGTCTCTCTCCGGACGTTTCCCCTGTGGGATGGAGAGACCTTTCTGGGGGCCGTCTCCATCTTTCAGGACGTGACCCGCCTCCACCGCCTGGATCAGGAGGTGCGCCAGATGTCCGGCATTGTGGACGAGTACACCCAGCGCATCCGCAGCCAGGAGACGGCGGTGAGGCTTGGCCTGACCTCCTACAACAAGGCCTTCCAGACCACCATCCAAAAGGCGGCCACAGTGGCGCTGACAGATGTGCCGCTGCTGATTTGCGGCGAGAGCGGTACGGGAAAAAATGCGCTGGCTCACTATCTCCATCAGTGCAGCCGGCGGAGAGATAAGCCCCTGGTGGTGGTAAACTGCGCGGCGGTCCCGGCGGACATGATGGAGTCTGTGCTGTTTGGGGACAGGGAGCGGCAGGGAAAGCTGGCCGTGGCGGAGGGCGGCACGCTACTGATCGACGAGATCGAGGAACTGCCGTTGCCCGCTCAATCCCGGCTGCTGTATGTTTTGCGGCAGGACTCCGTTCTCCCAGACCAGGAGGGCGGAAACGCTGGCCCGGACGTGCGGCTGATCGCCACCACGAATCAGCCGCTGCAGGCGATGGTGCGGGAGAAACGGTTCCGCAAGGAGCTGTTTTTCAAGCTGAACACCATTACGATCCAGCTGCCGCCCCTGCGGGAGCGACCGGATGACATCATCCCCCAGGCCAACCGCTTCCTCTCTCAGCTCAACGAAAAATACCACCGGAATGTGGCGTTTTCCTCCCAGAGCTACCAGGAATTGCGGCAGTACAGCTGGCCGGGGAATCTGCGGGAACTGCGCAGCTATGTGGAGCGGGTCGTGATCCTGGCGGACAGCGCCCTGCCCATTGTGGAGCGGGCGGAGGAACCGGGGGAGACCGGGGCGGAGGGCCGCGTCAGCAAACCCCAAAGCGGGGAACCGCTGGCCCAGCAGGTTCGATCCTTTGAGGCGGAGGTGATCCGGGAGGCATTGGCATCCTGCGGCGGCAGCCGGACAGCGGCCATGAAGCGGCTGGGCTTGAGCCGCCGGACCTTTTACCGCAAATGCGCGGAGCTGGGTGTCCTAAAGAGTGACGAAAAGTAAACAGTGCCAAAAAGGAAACGGCAAACCGTGCCAGAACGGATACGGTTTGCCGCTTTTTTGCGCAAGGAAGCAGGTCCTTTTATGGAGATCTCCACAAAAGACTTCCGCATGCGGGCTTGCTACAATGAAATCATCAAAGAGACCACGGATCAATGAAAAAGGAGATGTAAACCGTGAAAAAAGTATCAATTGGCGGCGGCCAGGGATTCTGGGGCGATAGCCCTGACGCGGCGATCCACATGGTCCGGCATGGCAATCTGGACTACATGGCCTGCGACTACCTGGCGGAGCTGACGCTGTCCATCATGCAGCGGCAGCGGATGAAGAATCCGGCGGCAGGCTTCGCCCGGGACTTCATTGACCTGATGAAAGTGGTGGGCAAAGAGGCCTACGAGAAAAAGATCGGCATCATCACCAACGCCGGCGGCATGAACATCACCGGCGCGGTGAACGCCTTGAAGGCGGTGGCCGAAGAGCAGGGCATGTACGGCTACAAGATCGGCTATGTCACCGGCGACGACCTGCTGGACCAGATCCCCCAGATGATCGTCGACGGCTGCGAGTTCAAGAATATGGACGACGTGGGCGACTTCAATGAGATCAAGGATAAGCTGGTGAACGCCAACGTCTACTTCGGCCGGGAGCCCATCATGGACTGCCTGGCCCAGGGGGCTGACACTGTCATTACAGGCCGGGCGGCGGACAGCGCCATGTTCCTGGCGCCGCTGGCCTACGAGTTTGGCTGGAAGGACGGCGACCTGGACGATCTGGCCCGGGGCATCATGGCAGGGCACCTGCTGGAGTGCGGCGGACAGGGCTCCGGCGGCAACTTCCAGTACGATTGGCGAAGTGTGCCGGATATGGATCAGCTAGGGTTCCCCATCGCGGAGCTGACGGAGGACGATTTCCACATCACCAAGGCACCGGACTGCGGCGGCCTCATCACGGAGCAGACCTGTAAGGAGCAATTCCTGTATGAGGTCCATGACCCCGCCAACTACATCACCCCTGACGTGACCGTGGACATCAGCCGCGCCACCCTGACCCAGGACGGCAAGGACCGAGTCCGGGTAGGCGGCATCAAGGGCAAGGCCCGCCCCGATCAGCTGAAACTGTGCCTGGGCTACCACGCCGGCTACAAGGTGGTGACGTATCTGTCCTTTGCGTGGCCGGACGCCTACGAGAAAGCCCAGTACGCCGCGGACATCCTGATGAAGAAGATGAAGCGCAAGGGGATGCAGTACGAGGACCTGCGGATCGACTATGTGGGCCTCAACGCCCTGCACCTGGACGTGGCGGAGATCGACGACGATCTGATCCGCCGCACCAATGAGGTGGTGCTGCGCATTGCGATCCGCACCAAGGAGAAGAAGGATGCGCAGATGATCATTCCCGAGATCAGCCCCTTGCAGCTCAATGGGCCTCCGGGTGCCTCTTTCTTCGGCGGGCGTGCCCATGTGACGGATGTCATCGGCCTCTGGCCCACCCTGATCCCCAGAGACGCGGTGAAGCTGGAGTCCCACATTTTGGAGGTGAACTGAGATGGCACTGGTTTATCTGAACACCCTGGCCCATGGCCGAAGCGGCGATAAGGGCGACACCAGCAACGTCTGTGTGTACGCCCGTGATCCCAAGGACTACGAATTTTTGAAACGGGTTTTGACTGTGGAGCGGGTCAAGGAGTATTTCGGCGATATGGTCAAGGGGGAGATCACCCGCTATGAGGTGGACACCCTGTGCGGCATGAACTTCGTGATGAAGCACGCCCTGGGCGGCGGCGCCACCCACTCCCTGCGGCTGGACTCCCTGGGCAAGTCCATGGGCTCCGCGTTTATGCGGATGAAGGTAGATACCGACTGGTAAGCGGAACAACAGAATTTTTATAAAATCGAAAGGAGCACACCCATGAAGAGCAATCAGTATTCCGGATTCCACAAGCTGACCCTGGAGCAGAGAGCCGCTGAGGTGGCGGAGTTCTCCGGCCTGACGGAAGAGGAGATCGGCCGGCTGACAAAGCCCGGCGCCCTGCACAACGACGTGGCGGACCATGTGATCGAGAACGTCATCGGCACCTATCAGTTGCCTGTGGGCGTGGCTATGAACTTCCTGATCAACGGCAAGGAATATGTGATCCCCATGGTGGTGGAGGAGGCCTCCGTGGTGGCGGCCGCCTCCAACGCCGCCAAGATGGCCCGTGTGGGCGGAGGTTTCACCACCAGCTACACCGGCAACATCATGATCGCTCAGGTCCAGTGCATCGGCGTGGCCAACCCCTACTTTGCCCGGCAGAACATCCTGCACCACAAAGAGGAGATCCTGGCCATCGCTAATGAGAAGGACCCCGTCCTGGTGAAGCTCACCGGCGGCGCCAAGGACATGGAGGTGCGGATCGTGGACTCCCAGATCGGCCCCATGGTGGTCACCCACCTGCTGGTGGACACCGGCGACGCCATGGGCGCCAACGCCGTCAACACCATGGCGGAGGCTGTGGCTCCCAAGATCGAGGAGCTCACCGGCGGCATCGTGAAACTGCGGATCCTGTCCAACCTGGCGGACCACCGCCTGGCCCGGGCTACTGCTACCTTCACCAAGGAGGCCATCGGCGGCGAGGACGTAGTGGACGGCGTGGTGGCGGCATACGCCTTCGCCGCGGCGGACCCCTACCGGGCGGCTACCAGCAACAAGGGCATCATGAACGGCATCGACCCTGTGGTCATCGCCACCGGCAACGACTGGCGGGGCATGGAGGCCGGCGTCCACTCCTTCTGCGCAAGAGGCGGCCGCTACACGTCCCTGACCCGGTGGGAGAAGGACGCCAACGGCGACCTGACCGGCTCCATCGAGCTGCCCACCCCCGTGGGCCTGGTGGGCGGCGCCACCAAGATCCATCCCGGTGCCCAGGCCTGCGTGAAGATCCTGGGCGTCACCACCGCCGCTGAGCTGGCACAGGTCATCGCGGCTGTGGGCCTGGCCCAGAACTTCGCCGCTCTGCGTGCCCTGGCCACCGACGGCATCCAGAAGGGACACATGAAACTCCACGCCCGGAACCTGGCCACCGTGGCAGGTGCCACCGCCGATCAGCTGGACGCCGTGGTGGCCAAGATGGTGACTGACAAGAAGATCTCTGTGGACTACGCCAAGGAGATTCTGGCGGGCATGTAATGCCTGGACGCGGGTGTCAAAGATCTGCAAGGAAGGAGAGAGAAGATGGCAAAGCAGAAAGCTCACGTGGGAAAATATATGGAGGTCTGGGGCGACACCGTCGTTCCCAAGGAACTGGCCGCCTCCGCCGTCATCTGCATCATTACATCCATGGGATTTTACCTGGGCGGGCTTGCGCTCTTTACGAATTTGGGTTCTTTGGAGCCAGCCCTGGCCAAGGGATACGCGCTTTTGGTCGGCATTGCCGGCACCTTTGTGGGCGCGTTCATTTCTGGAGCCAAGTTCAAGCCCAAGCGGCGAATCCTGATCGACTCCAATCTTGAAGACATTGAGGAGGTCCTGAAGGCCGCCGGCATCACCCTGGAGGAGGAGCGGGAGGCCCTGCGGACGGTCTCTCCGGAGATTATCCGAGAGATGGAGAACTTTGGACTGTACTCTCTGCTGGAGCTGATCCCGGAGGACTCTCCCAATTACAAGCCGGAATACCGCCTTAAGGCAGAGGCGATGCGGCAGAAAGAAACGGAGGGAACGGCACATGAGTGATATGATCATGACGATCCTGCTGGCCATCGTGGCGGCCGTCGCCGGCGGATTCTTGTACACCATTGTGGGCATTATTCCCGGCACGGACGAGACCGCCACCATGGTCCCCACAACCATTATCCTGGTGCTGGCCGGCGCGCCGGCAGGGGTCCTCTTCGCGTGGGAGGTGGGCATTATCGTCGCCATGCAGTGCTCCCACACCATTCCCACGGCAATGACCGGCCTGCCCGGCTCTACCATGGCCGTGCCTCTGGTGCAGGGGTGCACCTTGGCCAAGCGCTTGGGCGTGCCACACATGGCCATGCGAAAAATGGCCGCGGGTTCCCTGGTGGGAACCATCTGTGTGCTGCCTATCTCCATTGTAGTGGCGTTGCTACTCTCCCCTCTAGGTGATATTATCGCCGCCAACTCTGGACTGATCTTCACGGTCTGCGCGGTGTTCGTGGCGTATATGTCATCGGCCAAGTGGGGAGCCATTGCCGCCATCGTCCCCTTTGCGATCTTTATCCAGGCCCTCCAGCGGATCGCCATCGAGGGCCACGGGTCCACGGTGTTCACATCTATCTTCATGGGCATCACCATCGGCCCGATGATCTATGAGCTGTTCGGCGCGCTGATCCCTGCCCGCAGAAAGCAGTACGGAAAAGACGAGCCCAACGAGTCCTGGTTGGCGCCGGACTCCAAGCAGAAACTCAGTTTCTTCCCCAACCCCTTCCGGCAGCTCACCAAGAAACAGACGGTAGAGTGCGGTTTCTGGAGTCTAATCTCCAGCATCGGTTTCACTATGAGTCCTGTCGGCATGACGGTCCTGGCTGGCGAGGCCACCGGAGGCCGACGTAAGGAGCTGTATGACCGGATCGCTTCCAGCCTGGCTGTACAGAACTCTACCTGCAACGCTACGTATCTGGCTGGCCTCATCGTGCCGCTGCTGGGACTGGGCGGCGTGGCTGTAGGCGGCGTGGCCGCCGGCCCTGCGGCTCCGCTGTTCGTCTGCCTGCCCCGGTTTGACGTGGGCAACAATCTGGCCCAGATGCTGACGATCCCCGACTACATCCTCTTCGGCATCATCGGCGTCATCGGCGGCGCCCTGGTGGCCTATCCCATCGGCATGCACAAGGCCCGCTCCTGGACGGAGCTGATGCTCCGGGCGGTCAGCCACGAGGCTCTGATCGGCGCATTCTGCGGTCTGGTGGTCATGCTGGCCTACTACGAGGCCGGGCTGCTGGGCGTGATGCTGGCGCTGACCATCGGCCTGGTGGGCGGTTTCCTGCACACGGTGTTCGGTGTCCATACCGGCATCCAGTTCATGACGTATTACGCCTCTGGGTGGATCGTCACAAATCTGCTCTCTGCCGCATCCTTCCTGAGCTGATTTCCATCCCCCCAAGCGGCAGACCTAAGCCTCGCCCCTGTGTCAGCAGGGGCGAGTGCCATTTCCCGGAAAGGACTGATCTTGATGGCAGATATGCGCGTACAGCTGGCGTTGGTGGCCAAGCTGTTTCTCCTGCTGGGGATCGGCGTCTTTCTGCGCAAAAAGGGCATCATCCCGCAGAGTGGGAAAGCGCTGCTGACGGATCTGGTCATTGACATGGTCCTGCCCTGCAGCATCATCTCCTCGTTTTTGATCGAAGTAACGGGGGAGCGGCTGCGGCGGACGGCGGTGATCTTCGTCCTGTCTCTAGGAATCCAGGTGTTCAGCTATCTGTTGGGCCTGATCGCGTACCGAAAATGTGAACCCAGCCATCAGACAGTCATGCAGTACGGCACCGTCTGTTCCAACTCCGGGATTCTGGGGACGCCCATTGCAGAGGGTATTTTCGGCGCGGAGGGGACACTGCTGGCCGCGGTATTCCTGATCCCGCTACGGGTGGTCATGTGGACGCTGGGCCTCTCCTTTTTCACGAGAGAGCAGGGGAAGGTCTCCCTGAAAAAAATCGTGACCCATCCCTGCATCGCGGCGGTCCTGATCGGCCTGGCCCTGATGCTGGCCCGGTTCTCCCTACCGGCCCTGGCAGTGGACTGCCTGGAAACCATCGGCGGATGCAATACGGCACTGTCCATGATCCTGGTGGGTAGCATCGTGGCGGACATGGACCCGCATCTGTTGTCCTGTCGGGACACGCTGTATTTCTCCGCCATCCGGCTGGTGATTCTGCCGCTGCTGGTGGCCTTGGCCTGCATGGCGCTGCAGATCGACCCGCTGGTGCGGAATATCTCCGTGGTCCTGACGGCCATGCCCGCCGGCGCCACCACGGCGATCTTGGCCCTGAAATACCGCGGCGACGCGGCCTTCGCCTCTGCCTGCACGGCCCTGACCACCGTGCTCTCCCTGGCCGCCGTGCCGGTGTGGTGCGCACTTCTGCTGTAAAATGGAAAGAGTGGAGTGGAGAAAGGAACTGTGCCTGTTGCCAAAATAACGACACCGTTGACAAAGAGGACACCATCTCCCGGAGGGCAGAGAAAAACGCCCCCGTTTGCACCTGTGAGCTGCTGTGTCGGGCGAATGGGGGCGAGGAGGCACTGTGTTTTGCCAACGCAGTCTTTGAATAGTGCGGTGTACGTGCCTGCACCTGTGCTATCAGAGGGATTTCCCCCTCTGGAAGCAGAAACAGGGAAATAAAAGAGTGCAGTAAAGAACCAAGATACATATTTCCCACGGTGCAAAGTACCATTTGAGACTGTTAACGGCAGCGGGTTAACCCGGTTTTACCCACCCTCGGGTGGGGCAAGCAGAGCGCCTGTCCGACTTTGTCGGCCTTGGCGCCGCCGGGAATCCGGCGATTTCCGGGCGGCAGCCCGGACCCACTCTGGGCGGCCAGGAGGCCGAAGGTCAGAGAGAAGAAATGCGCGTTCGCCCAATGTCGGAATTATGATGCCGTTGACAAAGAGAACGCCGTCTCCCGGAGAGCAAAGAAAACCGCCCCCGTTTGCCCCTGTGAGCCGTTGTGTCGGGCGGATGGGGCCGGGGCGGCATCCGTGCCCACAAAACCCAACCTCCACCCTTGTCGGCGCCGTGTGGCGGAAGTCGGAGACTGCCGCCGGAACACGCTTTCACCCCAAAACCGAGAGTGAACCCACCGGTTGAAAGTATAGCAGGATAAAGGCCGGGGTCGCCGGTGGCGCCTCCGGCCGGTCACAACAGCCCGCAGTGCGGGCAGTTACGGGGAGTTTCCGGTGTATCAAAAGTGGGGTCAAAATCCGGGCAGTGGTATCATTTCTGGGGTCGCTATCCCCAAATCCCTACTGCCGAAACGAAAAAACAGAGGTCACACGAGTCTCCTCCGCTACGAGTGAATCCTTTTTCGGACTGGACACCCTCTCAAGAATTGCGTCGCATGAAACAAAGATAGAAGCTCTCCCCAGAGCGAAAAATGCGACGCTTAACAAAGAAAAGGACAGAAACCAAGAAATTTGAATTGTTTGATAACTCCGCGCTGTGCCCCTGGCTTTTTCTTTTTTCTGTGGTATGTTGTGTCGTTGCAAAGGAGGCGGCACGATGTACGACTACATGAGAGCCCTGCACGCAAGGTTCTGCCGGGAGGCGGAGCTTCAAAAAGCCTGGGTGGAATTGGATCAGGCATACAGAGAAATCGAAGCGAGGTTAGGCCAGCAAGACCAGGAGACCCTGCTGCAGCTGGCGGATCTGGAGAATGAACTGCGGGAGGAGACCTCTCTGACATCCTTCATCGCCGGGTTTCAGCTGGGCATGGGGATCGCCGGAGAAATGGAGCCGTACTCTTTCGAGGACGAGGACGAAAGACGGGCTGTAGAGAGATTCAAAGCGAGCCATCCGCGGCCCCAAAATTGATACGCTATACAAAGAAAAGGGCTGCCAGAGGCAGCCCTTTCTTAACAAACTGATAACTCTGCACCCAGGCCCTGGCTATTTCCTTTTTCTGTGGTATGTTGTGTCGTTGATGAGAGCCCGCAGGCTCCATGCATGCGAGCAACCGAGCGAAGCGAGGCGCTTAGCGAGTCGTAAAGGGAGGCGAACACCATGGCAAAGAAACGGGCCAATGGAGAGGGGAACATCCGCAAACGCAAAGATGGCCGCTGGGAAGGGCGGTACACTGCCGGACACGATCCGGAGACCGGCAGGGCCATCTACAAGAACGTGTTAGGCCGGACCCAGGCGGAGACAAAGGCCAAGCTGAAAGCGGCCATCGAGGAGAACAAAAACTTGGACGTAACCAAAGCCGGGAAATACACGGTGGGAACCTGGATGGACGAGTGGTTTGAGAACTACGCAAAAATCAAAGTTCGTCCATCTTCCCACCAGACCTACCGGGGCTACATCGACAACCACATCAAGCCCCATATTGGGAAAATTCCGCTGGAAAAGCTCACTTCTCTGGAGTTACAGAAATTCTACAAAAAGCTGCTGGCCAGCGGGCGGATCGACAGGATCGAGAGCAAAAAGCAGGCCAAGGGCCTGAGCCCCAAGACCGTGCGGAATATCTACCAGATCATCGCCTCGGCTATGAAGTTGGCAAAGGAGCAGAGGCTGATTGCCACGGACCCTACCGAGGGATGCGCCCTGCCGAAGCTGGAGCATCGGGAGATGAAAACGCTACCCGTCGAGCAACTGACCTCGTTCTTACGGGAGGCAAAAGAGAGCGGCGTCTTCGAGATGTACTATGTGGAGCTGGCCACGGGTTTAAGAAGAGGTGAATTACTGGGGCTGAAGTGGGAGGACATTGATTTCGAACATGGAAACCTCCGGGTGAAACGGCAGATTGCCCGGATCAACGGCGAGGTGGTGGAGGCCCCGCTCAAAACAAAAAACGCCTACCGGACGCTGCCGCTGGCAGAGGACACGATAGCCGTCCTGAAAGAGCAGAAGAAAAAAGTCGGCAGCAGCCACTGGGTATTCCCCTCGCCTACCGGCGGACCCATCTCGCCGGACAGCGTGCTCCATATGCTCCACCGGGTGCTGAAGCGGGCGGGGTTGCCTATGGTCAGGTTCCATGATCTCCGGCACACCTTCGCTACGCTGGCACTTCAGAATGGGGTGGACATCAAGACGGTGTCCGGGATGCTGGGTCACTTCTCGGCGGGGTTCACCCTGGATACCTACGCCCACGTCACGACTGCGACCCAGAAGGAAGCGGCCAGGACCATGGAGAAGGTCCTGACGGCGGCAATCTGAAAGCAAAAAAAATCTCAAACAGCAGGAAAGCCTTGGCGTGGAAGAGCTGCGCCAAGGCACGTTTTTTGCCCCGTCTGGGTCACGGTTTGGGTCA
>ERZ1643246.3683-NODE-3683-length-12819-cov-4.439282_pt1 | contig 12819 bp, 13 predicted proteins | sample MGYA00579265_ERZ1643246 | MGnify/ENA primary metagenome ERZ1643246 (study PRJEB29033, sample SAMEA4952261) | chicken gut metagenome | biome: Broiler Chicken; feature: Gastrointestinal Tract; material: Caecum | place: Ireland | collected 2018 | study: Broiler... | reverse complement strand
GAGATTTTTGCAAATACAGGAAGATTTCAGGATGGATATAAAACAGTGCTTCTTCTGATTCCGGTTTTGCTTCTGACGATTTTGTTTTATCCTGATGTTGACAAGGCAGAGATTAAGGGAAAAACAAAAGAAGAATCGAAAATACATATCAGACAGGCAGAAGAAGAAAATGAAAAATTGCCGGTCATTGCAATTGGATTATTGCTTATTTATCTGGTAGGTGCTGTATTCTGGAATGCATGGTATCTGAATTATTCGGACTATATTGTCAATGAGGCTCAGATCGGAACTACAGCTCTGGCAGGTGTGATAGGTTCACTGTGCAGTGTTGCAGGTACGGTTGCAGGTTTTTTATCAGATATTTGGATAAAAATTACAAAAAGATACAGCATAACTCTTGCATTCATATTTTGTGGTTTATTTATGATTGTTCCGCCGCTTACCCATAGCGTAGCCGGATGCTATGTGGGAGGAATCATAAACATGTTTTTCAACCTTATTATTGTATCAGGGCTTACCGTCTATGTAGGTCGTACTACCCATGGAAAAGCGACTACGACGGCTATGTCTCTGATGTCAGGGATTGAAGCATCAGGAGTATTTTTATGTTCTTATATTGTGCCGGCCATCGGCAGAAGAATTGGAGGAGGAGCCGGTACAAATATGATACTCAGTGGGACAGTTCTGATAATAATCGGGATCGGCGCATACTTTATCATAAAATCAGCCCATAAAATAGCTTATAAAGAAAAAGGAAATTTGTTTAACTTTTCAATGAAAAAGAATCAGACAGAAATACAGGAAATGAGGTAAGGAAAATGAAAATATTAAGGACAAGCCATGTGGGATTCATTGTAAAAAATCTGGAAACAATTATTGACTTTTATCATGGAGTTCTGGGACTTAAACTTTTGGACGGACCAAGTGATGAATTTCATGATGTAAATGAGGGTAAAGCAATGGGAATCATTGGTGATAACGATACCCATTGTCACAGGGAAGCATTTATGGAAACACCGGATGGTGTAATGCTTGAATTTATAGAAATTACAGATCCGACACCGGTCCCTGTTCCTGACACGGCAGCCTGTGCGGGCAAGCTCCATTTATGTTTATACGTGGATAATATACAGGAATGGGTAAAAGAACTTGAGAAGTATGATGTCAAACCTTTCATGGAACCACAGGAAGCTGAGATGGGCGATGGCGCAAAGTGCTACTGGGTTTATTTCAGAGATCCGGAAGGAATGTTGTTCGAATTGCAGGAACTGTGTCAGGAATAAAAATAATGTTATCAAAGCGATAAAATCAGAGTGATAAAGGTGAAAGAGGTGGAAATATGGGATTTATGGAGATTGATTTATCAGGACAGACAGCGGTTGTATTTGGTTCAGGAAAAGGAATCGGAGCAGTTGTTTCAGAACAGCTTGCACAGGCAGGAGCTATGGTTTATCTGGCAAGCCGCACGGAAGCAAACTGTATAAAGGTGATGGAAAAAATAACAGAAAACGGCGGTAAAGCATCGGCAGCAGCCTGTGATGTGAGCGATATTGAACAGGTGAATGAGGTATTGCAAAAAGCGGAAGAAGAAACCGGACGACTTGATATAGTGATTAATAATGCCGGCATTGATTGTGTGACTCCTTTTGTTGAATGCTCTCAGGAAGAGATCATGAGGGTTATTATGACAAATCAGATGGGAGTAAATAACGGTCTCCAGTGCGCACTGAGAAGGATGAAAAAGTATGGTCATGGAAAGATTGTAACAACTACATCCTTTGCAGGAAGAAGAGATCTTCCCCACGGTAACGGATTCGGTCATTATGGGATGACAAAAGCTGCTGTCAATTATCTTACTCAGACAGCGGCGTTTGCAGGAGCAGATTATAATATCAATGTCAATGCAGTTGGACCGGGAATTGTTAAGACAAAAATGTGGGAAGATATTCTGGATACCGATGAAGCAGATGGAAAAAACAGGGAGCAGACCTGGGAAGAATATCAGAAAAAATACATTCCGTTAGCCAGGGGAGCACAGAGCCATGAAGATATTGGATACATGATGTTGTTCCTCTGTTCAAAATATGCCGATAGCATCACCGGACAGGTTATATACGTAGATGGCGGTGCGAGTACAGATTAAATACAGAAGTGATAATTTTGATTAGATCAATAAACAGTTAAGATGGAGATATTATGGAAGATATAAGAAAATTATACAAAAATTCACAGAAAGAATTTGCCCCATATCAACCATATTTGGAACATAACAGAAATTATAAAAGTTATATTCCTGCTACAAATTCCTTATTAAGCAATATAGTATGGGAGGTATACCAGGTAGATGATTTTGATGATTCAAAATCTCTGGCTTTACCTGATTTGTGTGCGGATATCATGGCTTTCTATACAGAAGAGCGGGCGTACTGCTATATTATGAGCGCATCTATAACTATGCAGCAAATGAAAAAACTGGATTTTTTCTCCAGGGTAAAAAGCATTTTCGGAATCAGAATGAGGACAGGTATGCTTGGAAATATATTCCGATGTGATATAAAGGATGTGGGAAACACGCAGATTGCCCTGGCAGATGCTTTTTGGAATGGCAAAGAGTTTGAGGAAAAGCTGGCGTTTGCCGACCAGTTTTCTGACAGGTGGAAAATTATATCAGATTATCTGGAAAAACAGTTTCTTTTGAAAAAAGATGAAAATAATATAGTTTTATACATAGTAGACAGGATAATTTCAGGACAGGGACAGGTTTCCGTCTGCGAACTGGAAGAACAAACAGGATACTCAGGACGATATTTAAGAAAAATCATGAAAGATAATCTGGGAATTTCCATCAAACAATTATGTGAAGTTACACAATTTCAGTGGATGTGCAACTGCTACAAAAAGAACAAAGGGGAAATTCTGCTGTCTGACCTTGCTCTGCAGGCAGGATATTATGACCAGTCGCATATGAATCGCTGTTGCAGGAAGCTGACAGGAAAGCTTCCTAAAAATGTTATTCAAATGTATGCCTAATAACTGGCTGGAATGATTTCCTATTTATCCTATATTGTACAGAAGTTACATGTTACCATGATTACAGCAGAGATAAAAAAATGGGAGGTATGAATTATGTTAAAAAAAGAAAAAAGTGAGATGCTTTCTAAAGAGTTTAATAAATATTATCCTGGAGGACATTCCAATCTAAGAATTCCTATGGATGTAACAGAACACAGATTATTTATTGCAAAATCTCAGGGTACACATCTTACAGATGTAGATGGAAATGAATATATTGAATATAATGGTTCTATGGGACCGAATATTCTGGGACATGCTCATCCGGAATTCGTAGAGAGAATTGTGGAATATATGAGAAATAATGGAACGGCCATTGGCTCGAACCTCCTTTTTTCATCTATGGACGTCGAATTTGCAAAAAGACTTTCTGAATTGGTACCTTGCATTGAGGAGATCAAATGTACGATTACTGGTTCGGAAGCAGTGCAGGCAGCATTTCGTATTATGCGGGCATATACCGGAAAAAACGTCATTGTAAGATTTCAGGGAAGCTACGCAGGCTGGTGTGATAACGTTCTTGGTGGAAGAATAAACACAGATAAGAATGCGGAAGTTCCATATACAGATTTTACGACTCATGGTGGTCCTGAATCTGATCCCTATTATACAGAAGGACGCTCCCCGCTTGCCTACAGAGAAACTATTATGCTTCCATGGAATGATTTCGAGGCATTAGAAGAATGTTTTGATAAATATCATGATATTATTGCAGGTATTCATTTGGAAGGAATTGTATGGAATCATGAAGGACTTTATCCTAAACCGGGATTTCTGGAAAAAATAAGGGAACTTTGTGACAAATACAATATTGTTATGAGTATGGACGAAGTGATAACAGGATTTCGTGTGTCAATAGGTGGAGCTCAAAAAGTCCTCGGAATTACCCCTGATATCTGTACGATGGGAAAAGCTCTTTCGAACGGCATACCAATGTCATGCGTAGGTGGGAAAAAGCACATTATGGACTGCATTCGGGGAAACAAGGTTCTGGTTCCGGGAACGTATCCGGGATATGGTCTTGGTATGGCTGCAGCATTGGCGACAATGGATATACTGACGAGAGATGACTGTGCAGCTTATCAAAAGGTATATGCGGTTCAGGAAAAGATAATGGACGGCTTAGTTGATATTTCAAAGAAATATGATATTCCTTTGACGATCACAGAGGCAAATGGAGTGTTCTCTACCATTTTTGGCGTACCAGGAGGAAGAAGAAAACTTTATACGAATGAAGACTTAGATGGTTTTGATACAAATATAGTGAATAATTTCCAGCGCTATATGCAGGAGAACGGAGTATTTCTTATGTTCGGCGGCAGATGGTATGTTAATATTTCACACACCATGGAAGATGCTGAAAAGACAATTGCCGCAGCAGATAAATCAATGAAAGCTCTAAAAGAAAATAATTATAAATACGTTGCATCATAAAATAAACAATAAAGAAATTGGTATTATTGAAAAGGAACCGGCATGTGATATGGACGGTTCCTTTTTTTATGGATAATAGATGACAGAAAGAATGAAGTTTCATCCATTAATAATTCAACAACAAAACAGAAACATTTTGAAAAAATGAGAGGAGTATCCTTACAGCGTAAAAAATAAACAGGCAGATAAGAAGGAGGAAATCATAATGGCAAAATCAAAACTTATCAAAGCCAATGAAAAGATTGCAGAGAAAGTTGTTGGCGGCTACAAAAAGATTGAGAATACTGTGGTGGGTGGTTATAAAAAGATTGAAGAGGGAGCCGTGAGCGGCTTTACAAAAATGTCAGATTCTTTTGTGGACGAGTTCCTCACCAAAGACGGGGAGACCGTGGAGGAAGCCAGGGCACGTTTGGCAGAGGAACAGAAGAAGAGAGAAGCGGCCGGAAGGGAAAGAAAATGAGCAAAAAACGGATGATTGCAGAAAATAATAAAGTTTCAGCGACCAGAGAATAAAGATAGGAAAGTCATGAGTGGGACTTATTGACAAAGAATAATCCGGCTGGTATATTTGTTTTCTGGAAATAATAAACATAACAATAAAAAAGAACGACAAAGGTGTGTTCACTGTATCGGTGAATGCGCCTTTTTTTATGATGTCACAGCATGAGTTTAACGTGAAAGGAAGTCTTTTTATGAGCGGGTCGATGAAACTGATTCAGCCATATTTTGTCATACATACGGATTACTATTATAAGGCCATCTGTGCCCGGTATGGTATCTTACATTTTTATATGTATACATTGCAGGACAGGGAAGACATCTCGGCGGTGCCGGATGGCTGTATTGATCTGGTTTTTGAGTATGGAGACGGGGTTATGAACGCCCGGGCCTGCGGCACGGTATTTTCCTGCCAGAAGACTTTGTTTCAATTCGGCCATACTTATTTTGGCGTGCGATTTCTGCCGGGAGTAAGGCCATGCATTCTTGACACCTCTCCCAGAGAGCTGGTGTGCTGTGAGGCAGATTTGCGGGAAATCACCACCTGCAAAGATTTTCTGGAAAAAATGGAAGGGCAGACGACTTTTGCAGGATGCGCTCATACTTTTCTGGAGGAATACGGGCGCATCTTCGAAAAAGAGAATCAGAAGGCCTCCTCCTGCGCCCATGTGCTGGTGGATCATTCTATCGGAAGGATTTATGAGACGGGAGGAAGGATTAAAGTGTGTCAGATGGAAGAAGAGACCGGATACAGTTCCCGTTACATCAATAAAGTGTTTAATGAGGAACTGGGATACGGGCCGAAGTTTCTGTGTAAGATCGTGCAGTTTCAAAATGTGCTGACCTGCATGAATTCCCTGGAATCCCGGCTGGAAGGCCATAAGGAGAGGCTGACCGATGTGGCGGTGGATTTTGGATACTATGATCAGCCGCAGCTGATCCGGGATTTTAAAAAGTTTGCCAGCGTGACGCCCAAAACCTATGAAAAGCTCATCTGTAAGGCGCAGTACAGCCGGCATCTGATAGAGGAAAAAATTTTCTGAGAGGCCGGTAAATATAAAAAAATCACAAACAGCGAAGACAAAAGAAGGACTTCTGTGGCTTTCCCGCAGGAGTCTTTCTTATTTTCAGGGAATATGGAAAAGACTTGGGACAGAAGAAGTGGTAGTTCCGATTTTTACAATTTTTTTCCCGGATTCGTGGTAAACTTTAAAACCGTAAGAACAAAGGCGTTGGAACAAGATTTCCGGCGCCTTTTCTCTTTTAATAAGTAAAGAAAAGAGGTAGTAAGTTTGGAAGTAAACAACTTCCAAATCCACCAGGATTGACGCAGCGGGTGCGTCAGGAAAGGAGAAGAAATGAGCGTATATCCAGAAGTTGATTTTTTATATTTGAATGAAGAAGACATGGTGAAAGCCGGCGTGAAGGATATGCCGGGATGCATCGGAGCCATTGAGGAAATGTTCCGGCTCATGAAGAAGGGCGACTACCGTATGGGCGGCGCTAACGGTAATTCCCACGGTGTGATGATGGTATTTCCGGAATCGTCTCCGTTCCCGAACATGCCAACAGACGGGCCGGACCGGCGGTTCATGGCCATGCCGGCGTATCTGGGCGGCAAGTTCGATATGGCGGGTATGAAGTGGTACGGATCCAACATCGAGAACCACAAAAAGGGCCTGCCACGATCCATTCTCATGCTGACCTTAAATGACAAGGATACCGGCGCTCCGGTGGCTTATATGTCCGCCAATATTTTAAGCGCGTACCGGACCGGGGCGGTGCCGGGAGTCGGATTTAAGTATTTTGCCAGAGAGGATGCGGACACGGTTGGAATCATCGGACCTGGCGTTATGGGAAAGACGGCCTTCGCTGCGGCCATGGCGGTGCGGCCTTCCATCAAAAAAGTAAAGATCAAAGGAAGCAGCCTGAAGTCTAAATCCGCAGCAGAGTTTGCAGAGTTTGTAAAGGAATCTTATCCGTCTGTAAAAGAGATCCGTATCGTGGGAACTGATGAGGAAGCAGTCAGAGACAGCGACATTGTGAGTATCGCCACCTCAAGTCCGACGGGAGACATTTCCCAGTATCCGTACATTAAGGAAGAGTGGATCAAACCGGGAGCCGTATTAAGCTGTCCGGCAGCGGCCAGATTTGATGATGATTTTCTCATCCACAGGGCAAGAAATGTGGCGGATAATATCATGCTTTACGAGGCATGGGAAGATGAGATGCCGTATCCGGCCTATGAATCTATTCCGATTCCGGCAGTTCACTGTATGGATCTGATACATGACGGAAAAATGACAAAAGATCAGGTGGATGATCTGGGAGATGTGATCACCGGAAAGGTTCCGGTTCACCGCAGGAAAGATGAGATCGTGGTTTATTCCGTGGGAGGCATGCCGGTGGAAGATGTGGCCTGGGGCACTGTCTGTTATCGAAACGCCCTGAAACGGGGAATCGGAACGAAACTTAACCTGTGGAATCAGCCGCAGCTGGCGTAGGAAGGAGGCCGCGCAAATGGATATGGAAAGAAGAATTACGGAACATCCCATTTTGGGGGAAATAGAAAAGGGAAGACAGGTGGCTTTCACCTATGACGGAAAGACGCTGTACGGCTGTGAAGGAGAACCCATCGCGGCAGCCCTCAAAGCGGCGGGTGTCATGGTACACCGCTATACGAAACGGGCCCATAAGCCCCGCGGCATCTTCTGTGCCATCGGGCGCTGTACGGACTGTGTCATGGTGGTGGACGGCAAGCCGAATATCCGCACCTGTGTCACACCTCTGAGAGAGGGTATGGATGTTCGCACCCAGTACGGGGTCAGCACAAAGAAGGAAATGTGAGGTGAAGAGAGATGGAAAGATTTGATTTGATTGTTGTGGGCGCCGGCCCGGCAGGACTTTCCGCAGCCATTGAAGGGGCGAAGAAAGGAATGCGCGTGGTGGTTTTTGATGAAAATGATCGTCCGGGCGGACAGTTGTTTAAACAGATACATAAATTTTTTGGTTCCAAAGAACATAAAGCGAAAATCCGCGGATTCCGCATCGGCCAGCAGCTTCTGAAAGAAGCGGCGGACGCCGGCGTCAAAGTGGTGCTGGGTGCCACCGTGGAGGGACTCTATCTTGATAAAGAAGTCACTGTAAAGATCGGAGAGAAACTCTTCCATTATAAAGGGGACGCCATCCTCGTGGCCACCGGCGCTTCGGAAAATATGGTCACCTTCCCGGGTTGGACACTTCCCGGCGTTATCGGAGCCGGAGCGGCCCAGACCATGATGAATCTGCACGGTGTAAAACCCGGCAGCAGGATTTTGATGCTTGGTACCGGAAATGTAGGTCTGGTGGTAAGTTTTCAGCTGCTCCAGTGCGGCTGTGAGGTGGTTGCTCTCGTGGATGCGGCGCCGCAGGTGGGCGGCTACGGCGTTCACGCGGCCAAAGTAGCCAGAACCGGCGTTCCGTTTTATTTAAGCCACACCATCGTGGAGGCGGAAGGCGAGGACTGTGTCACCGGTGTCACGATCGCCCAGGTGGATGAACATTTTCAGTTTGTGCCGGGAACGGAGAAACATTTTGATGTGGATACCATCTGTCTGGCGGTGGGACTCTCCCCGATGTCCCAGCTGTTGAAAATGGCAGGCTGCCAGATGGAAGATGATCCGGCGAAGGGCGGTCAGGTGCCGGTCTGTGATGAAGAGGGCCAGACGTCCGTTCCGGGAATCTTTGTGGCCGGCGATGTGGCCGGCATCGAGGAGGCCAGCTCCGCCATGATCGAGGGAAGAATGGCCGGCCTGGCGGCGGCGAGATATCTTGGATATGTGGACGGAGCGGAGGCAGAGACAGGAAAGAACATGCTGGAAGGTCAGCTTTTTAGCCTCCGCCAGGGAATGTTCGCACCGGGACAGAAAGGGAAGAAAATCGAGACCACGGAAGAAGGAATCCCGGTTTCTGAGAATCTGTTAAAAAACGGCTTTGTGGCGGAGGATGAGATCATGCGTTTTCCCGGTGTGACAAAGAGAGTCGGCGTCCATCCGGTCATGGAATGTACGCAGAACATTCCGTGTAATCCTTGTCAGGATGCCTGTCCGAAAGGATGCATTTCCATCGGAGATAATATCACAGCACTGCCGTTTGTGGTGGATGACGCAGCATGTATCGGATGCGGCATGTGTGTGGCCGCCTGCTCCGGTCAGGCAGTGTTCCTGGTCGACGATGATATTGGCGACGGTTTTGCCAGCGTGACACTGCCCTATGAATTTCTGCCGCTTCCGGAGAAGGGAGAGACAGGAATGGCGCTGGGACGGGATGGAAAAGAACTTTGTGAAGCCAGTGTTCTTGATATAAAGACGGCGAAAGCCTTTGATCAGACGGCGCTTCTTACCATAAAAGTACCGGCTGAAATGGCCATGAAAGCCCGGTTTTATAAGAATCCTTCCCGGGAAGGAAAGGATGCTGTAAGGGAAGGAGGATCAGCAGAATGAATGACAGATCAAGAGATATCGGACCATTTGTACCGGCGCCGGATGACGATATGATCATCTGCCGGTGTGAGGAAGTGACAAAAGGAGAAATCCGTCAGGCGGTCCACGACGGAATGTTTACCATCGCGGAAATCCGGCGTTACCTGCGGGCCGGCATGGGACTTTGTCAGGGCCAGACCTGTTCAAAACTGGTAAAAAGTATTGTAGCCCGTGAACTGAATGTATCTCCGGCGTGCCTGGAACCGGCGACCTCCCGGGCGCCGATGCGGCCGACGGAAATGTATATTCTGGCAAATGAGGAAAGGGAGGTGTGATGCCATGAACAATCATGCGGATGTTATTATCGTAGGTGGAGGGATCATCGGCTGTGCCGCTGCCTATTATCTCACAAAAAAAGGCTGTTCTGTCCTTGTACTGGAAGGCAGCAAAGATATCGGAAACGGAGGTTCCAGCCGCAACGGAGGCGGCGTACGTCAGTCCGGACGTGATCCAAGAGAACTTCCCCTGGCTATGTACGGCATAAAGAACCTGTGGCCGACCCTTTCCGAGGAGCTGGAAGTGGACTGTGAATATCATCAGGACGGCAATCTTCGTCTGGGAAAAACGGAAAAACATCTGGAAATCTTACAGGGACTTACCGACCGGGCGAAAGCCTGCGGCCTTGATGTGCGGATGATCGACGGAGACGAAGTCCGTGTCATCAATCCGTATTTATCGGATGAAGTCATTGGCGCCAGCTGGTGTCCGACCGACGGCCACGCCAATCCGCTGACCACGACCCTGGGGTATTATAAGATGGCCCGCCGGCTGGGCGCCCGATTTATCACGGAAGAACCGGTGGTCGCTCTGCGAAAAATCAAAGGGCATCTCCGCCAGGTGATCACGAAGGACAATGTGTACGAAGGCGACACGGTGATCCTTGCCGCCGGTCTGGGCAGCAGAGAGATCGCTGCCACCGTGGGGATTGATATCCCGATGCAGCCGGCCATGCTGGAAGCCCTGGTCACGGAGGCGCAGCCGCCGATGTTTGATCAGATGCTCGGCACAGCGGAAGCGGATTTTTACGGACATCAGACCAAACACGGTTCTTTTGTATTCGGCGGAACTTCCGGTCTTGAAGGATTTACCAAGGATAATCATACGCCGGTGACCAACAGTATATCCGCACCGAGTACCTGCCGGGGGATTATCAAATATTTTCCGGTGCTCAGGGATGCCAAGATCGTGCGGACCTGGGCCGGCTGGATGGATCTCTGCGCCGATAAAGTGCCGGTCATCAGCACGGTTTCGGAGGTGCCTGGTTTGATTCTTGCCTGCGGATTTTCCGGACATGGTTTTGGTATCGCGCCGGCAGTGGGAACGGTGCTTTCCCAGCTGGCTCTCCATGAGCCAACGGCAGTGGATCTGCATGAACTTCGATATGACCGCTTTCGGGCGAAAGCTTAAAAAAATATAGATAGGAGAGTGACTACTATGGAAATGTCAAGAATTGAAATAATCACATCGATGTATCGTCTGGCTGCTTTGAAACATGCTTTGAGCAAAATCGGCGTTCACGGTATGACCGTGCTGCAGGCCATGGGCTGCGGTACACAGAAAGGAACTTATGAATATGCCGCTGACGTGGTGGAAGATATGGAGCTTCTGCCAAAGCAGATGATCATTCTCTACGTGGAAAATGAAAAAATTGATTCCGTGGTTGATGTGGTGAAAAAAGAACTGTATACAGGACATATCGGGGATGGCAAGATTTTTATTTCCGATGTCAGCAATATTATCAGGATCCGTACCGGAGAAGAAGGCACTTCCGCGCTGGTATAGCGGAAGAAACCTGACAGGGAGGCGATATGTATGAATGAAAAGAAATTGGGGCTGCCCAGTGTCATAGCAGTAGGCGTCGGGCTGATCGTGGCGACCAGCTGTCTGATGTCTTTGGGACAGGGCGCCGGCAGTCTGGGAATCAGCTTTATCATCGCCATGGTCATTGCCTGTTTTGTCAATATCATGACGGCATTGTCCTTATCGGAGCTCAATGCGCTGATGCCGAATCTGACAGGCGGTCTGGCGCAGTATACACTGGCCTGTATGGGTCCCTTCGCCGCCATTATCTCCATGGTAGGAGGATATCTGGTGTGCAACACCATCTGCGGCAGTGTGGAATGCGCCATGTTTGGAAATACCATGAACAGTGTATTAAACACGGGAATCCCCTCCAATGTATTCTGTGTCATCCTGCTGGTGGTACTGATCGCCGCCAACTTAAACGGACTGGATATCTTCGCGAAGATACAGAACCTGGTGGCCTACGGCCTGATCTTTTCCCTGGTTATCCTGGGACTGCTGGGTATTTTCGGCATCGGTACCGGAACAAAAGTAGAACAACCGCTGGTACTGACCATGAATTTCGGAGAGATTTTCTCCTATGTGGGTCTGGCGTTTTTCCTGTTTCTGGGATGCGAGTTTATCATCCCGATCTCGAAGGACGTGAAAAATCCCCGGAGAAATGTTCCGCTGGGTATGATCTTAAGCCTGATCATTGTCTGTGTCATGGAAGTGCTGGTAGTGCTTGGCATGCACAATTACACGCCGTGGGAAGTGCTGGCGGCTGATAATTCTCCCCATGTGCTTTACGGACGGTCTCTCCTTGGCAATGCCGGTGTGATCTGGATGGCGCTGGTGTCCATCTTCGCCGTGGTCAGCACCGTCAATTCGGTCATCAGTTCCCTGTCCTATATCTGTGCGGGAATGGCGAAGATCAACCTGCTCCCGGCAGTATTTGGACGGAAAAATAAAAAAGGCGCGCCTTACGTGGGTATTCTTTCCATCGGCGGAGTGATGATCGTCATCAACGCCACGGGACTATCCACCACCAATCAGTTATCTTTCCTGATTCTCATTGGCAGCGTGTTCTGGATGATCGCCTACATCATTTCCAACATTAACGTGCTGATCTTAAGACACCGGCTTCCGAAAGCTCCCCGGACATTCAAAGCGCCGGGAGGCATCCTCTGTCCGGTCATCGGCGCGGCAGGAAATGTATTTATGATCATAAACATTGATTCTGACCCGGCCACGAGACTTCGGATTTATGTGATCTGCGCCGTCATTTTCCTGGCGCTGGGGATCTATTCGGCCGTCTGGATCAAGAAGGTCATGAAGCTGGCCCTCTTTAAACCGCTTCCGGTCCATCAGGTGATGGCCATGGAAAATGACGCCTATCAGGTGGCAAGAAAAAGAAAAGAACATCAGATAAAAGTTGACAACGCCCATCTTCATGTAGTAGATTATTAGAGAAAAGAAGAATATAAGGCGAGGGCGCTCAGAATATATGGTT
>ERZ1643246.3682-NODE-3682-length-12823-cov-4.768640_pt1 | contig 12823 bp, 12 predicted proteins | sample MGYA00579265_ERZ1643246 | MGnify/ENA primary metagenome ERZ1643246 (study PRJEB29033, sample SAMEA4952261) | chicken gut metagenome | biome: Broiler Chicken; feature: Gastrointestinal Tract; material: Caecum | place: Ireland | collected 2018 | study: Broiler... | reverse complement strand
AGAATACATAGACCCGTTTACGGGTATCAAGAATAAATAGGGCAAAAAAAGGCAGCCGCGACATAGCGGCTGCCAGAGATTAATGATGCGTTTCCAAATTTCGGTACCCGTTGACGGGTGCGCCGGTATTAAACCCTTTTAGGGTCTGTGCAAACCACCAGTTCACTGGTGGTTTTGTTTTTCTGAAGATACTTATATAACATAAGAAAAGGCTGATGAAATATTGTTATAGAAGTATAGCAAAATTAATATTTAACCTGTTTATTAAGGTAGGTAGATATATATTTTGTTTTAAGTCATTTGTAATCTTAATGTGGGCTTATAAAAAATTGGAAGTATTGACAAATTATGTTTCGTGTGTTATAATTAAAAAAAGACCTGCAAATAAAAGTCAAGGGGAAATAAGCAGAAAAATATAAGATATTTTGCAGGAAAAAAACGTACGAGAAAAAGCCGCTCGCGAAGGGACGGTAAAAAAGTAAAACAGATATGAGACGTGGTTAATTAGTTAGTCGTTATCGTCAAGATTTTCGAAATGGAAGAGCTCGGAGTGAAGGAACTCCTCGGGCAGGATGCGAAAGCCCCTGCAAAAGTTGAGGATGGTATCGAAATTACAGGATTTGCATTTGCAGAGGATGACGTTGAAACAGTAGAGTTAGGGAGACCGCTTTCGAAAGCGAGTCTGTAAGCAGACCAGTTGCGTTCGTTGAGAAGCTGAATGATGCGGCAGAGATAGCAGAGATGGAATTCATAGAATATTTACTTCTTTGTAAAAAGATTTGTAAATATTCTAACATTCCAAAAACCGGTAATATTCCCAAAAATTGTAATACTAAACAGCGGGACGGAGGGAGTTGAGATACTCTGTTACGCGAGCGTAGTAAATACGCAAAAATTTGTTGGCGCCCGCCATCATGTAGACGTAGAAATGTTTTCCCTCGGAGCGTTTTTTGTCCATGAAAAGGAATACCGGCTTGTTTACAGGTGTGTTTTGCAGGATGACTGCTATGATCTGAAACAAGGTTTTGCGTAGAGCTGCAGAGCCGCGTTTGGAGATTGAACGGAACTGCGGGTTAAAATTGCCGGACTAGAACGGCGGGGCGTCAGTGCCTGTAAAGCTAACGAGAGCTTTTTTATTGGAGAAGCGCGACACATCACCTATTTCTGCAATAAGTTGCGAACCGAGAACGGACCCTACGCCGTATAAACCCATTACAGTAGCATACTCCGGCAAAGAGCCAGCCCAATGATCCATTTCTTTCAGCAGAGAGGCAAGAGTTTCATTGAGTGTATTCAACTGTAAAATTGCAGTAGCCACAAGCGTATGAGCAGTCTCTGAACCGGCTAAGGACGGAGTTCAGTTACAGGCAAACGCATAAATTTCCCTTGCTTTGGTTTCGGAGAAATTGTAACCGTATTTCCTGCACCATGAAAGATAACTTTTGGAAAAAGCGGAGAAAGATTTCTTTGAAATATATTCGCAATGCGGGAATCTGAGAGCAAAATCGATCCATTTTTCGTGACCGTCGGATTTTCTCGTAGGCGTAGAGAACAAAGTGTTTGCTTCGGGAAAGGTTTGGTCGAGGCTTGCAATAAGGTTATTCTTCAACATAATTTTGAGTTTGATGTATTGGTTATATTGTCTGTTAAAGGAATTGAGCAGAAGACTTGCTTCGGATTGAGCGGAGAAAGGCGAAAGCTCATTCCAACGCTCGAGGGCAAAAGAAGCAAGTTTAAGCGAATCTTTTTTATTCGTTTTTCCTTTACGGACAGTTAAAGATTTGTTGCTGTAATCCTTAACGAGAATGGGGTTGACGATCGAAACGAACAATCCTGCCTTTTGGAGGAACAGGGCAACGGGAAGATAGTAGTTAAATATCTTTCCATTATAGCTTAGGTAACGGAACTTGGAAAGTGCTGTTCCCAATACTGCATTTTCTTTTCTTCGGTCAATTTTATTGTATCAGGTGGGGAATAAATTGGACATTAAAAAGAGTTTTTTGGATTTTCTTCTGAAGGAAACCAATAAGGTTGATAATGTAGACTTGGTTGAAGCTATTCATATGTTTGATTTAATGCAGCTTTTTTATGGGATGGCATTTGATATTCCCGTTTTAAATCAAACAAAATTACTAAAAGTTCAAAGAATCAGGAATAGATTACATTTCCGTGAAATTAAAGCTATCATAAAAGAGGCGGAGCGAAAAGACATAAAAGTTGTTTTTTTTAAAGGATTATTTGTTGCACTTGATTTATATTCAGTTTGTGAGACAAGAAAGACTTATGATATTGATATACTTATAGAAAGGGATGATTTTGAAACTCTTAAAGAAATTTTACTTAACAATGGATTTCAAGAACTTCAAAAACCCTGGAAAGAAATTCGTGCGATAAATCATTTTTCATTTGTTAAATTATATAAATCTTTTTGGGCAATAGAGATTGAGGTGCATTTTGAAATATGTAATCCACCATATATCTATTCAGCTTTAACAGCATATTTTTATGAAAACGCTAAAAGACAATTAATCAAAGGCGTTAATATCTTTTTATTTGAATTGTATGATAGAATTATTTATTATATCATTCATTTTAATATGCATCTTTTTAATGGCTTTTTGTCTCATTGTATTATTGGAGAAGATGAGCCGTGCAGACTTCAAATTCTTTATGAAATCTGTGAATCAATTTATAAGTATCGGTTAAGCGAAAAGGAAGTATTGTCAAAAATACATATGCTTGGATTGGAGTTTGATGCATACATTGCTTGCAGAAGCATTAATGAAATTATTCCCAATTTTTTTACTGATAGTTTCTTGAGCGATTTATATAACAATTTTCATGATAGTCAAATTTATGAAAGTACTTTTTGGAAAAGATTTATTCTTAATGATTTTTCAATTTTAAAACTGTTGTTAAAGAATAAAAAAAATTTTTTTACAAAGGGTATGTCTCTACAGGAACCAATTAAGATAACAAAATTTAGGAATAAAATTCTTTCTTTTCAGTCAGATGATTTGTTTTGTAATATGTATATAATGAAACAAATAAAAAAGATTGTTTTAGATATTAAAATTCGTGCCCCTGTTTGTTCTTGGACAGACATATGGCTAATTGCAAGTATATATTCAGCTTCTTTCGAACAGAATAATGGAGCGTGCTTAAAACGAATTTCGCTATATTTTGATAGCATGAATGATAAAATAATTCCGCATATAGAGGATGAACACGGCAAGAGCCTTTCATTGGAGGTTAAACCTGTTTCATTATCGAAGGGGGGATTCGAGATTAGGGTTTATTTCCCTATAAAATATATCCATTTAGCACCTATTGCATTTAGTTGTTTTTTATTATATAATGAACACAATAAATATGTTGATATATGTATTACATAAGAAGAATGGAAAGATATTAGTAAAATGATTGCTTTAAATTTTTAACTATGAGGTAATATAATATTATGGAAATTAAGGAATATCAGCGAATAGAAAGTAAATGGCAAGAAAAATGGATTAAAGAAGAGACTTTTAGTGTTGTAGAAGACACTTCGAAGACTAAATATTTCGCGTTAATGGAATTTCCAGGACCATCAGGGAAAGGGATCCATATGGGCAATGCCAGAAGCTATATCCCGCAAGATGTAAATGCTCGCTTTCAAAGAATGAAGGGCTTAAATGTATTATATACAATTGGCTATGATGCATTTGGGTTGCCAACGGAAAATTATGCCTTACAAGAAAAGATTCATCCACGGATAGCAACAGACAATAATATTAAAAAATTTCATCAACAATTTATTAAGTTGGGTTTTTCATTTGATTGGAAACGTGAAATTGATACAACTGCAGAAGAATATTATAAATGGACACAATACATTTTTTTGAAGTTATATGAAAAAGGATTAGCCTATAAAAGTAAAAGTTTTGTTAATTATTGTCCCCATTGTAAAGTAGTATTGAGTAATGAAGATAGTCAAGGGGGCAAATGCGATAGATGCGGAACGCGCATAGAGCAAAGAGAACGTGAAGTTTGGTTTCTCAAGATTACAGCCTATGCCGAGAAAATGTTGGAATTATTGAATGAAGTTGATTATAGTGATAGTGTAAAAACGGCTCAGCGTAATTGGATCGGTAAAAGTGAGGGGGCAATTATAAAGTTTCCTATAAAGGATTCTAATGAGGTATTGGAAATTTATACAACAAGGCCAGATACTATTTATGGCGTGACATTTGCTGTAATCTCTCCCGAGCATCCAATTATTCAAGAACATTGTAAACAGATAAAGAATTTTAGCAAAATTGAGGAATACAAAGAACGGACAAAATATAAAACGGTTTTTGAAAGGACAGAATTGAATAAAGACAAATCTGGTATTTTACTGGACGGTCTATCGTTAATAAATCCGATTACTAAAGAAGTAATTCCGGTATATGTGGCTGATTATGTCATAATGGGGTATGGGTGTGGAGCCATTATGGCTGTTCCCGCGCACGATACACGTGATTATGCGTTCGCAAAAAAATATAATATAAGTATTAAAGCAGTAATTCAAGGAGGGAATATAGACGAAGAGGCATACACAGGCGACGGTACCCTCATAAATAGTGATTTTCTGAATGGGGCGAACGTGGTTCAAGCCAAGGAGAAGATCCTCGATTATCTTGAGAAAAATAAACTGGGTTATCGTAAAGTCTTATATAAAATGCAGGATTGGGCGTTTAATAGACAGAGATATTGGGGGGAACCTATTCCGATTGTTAAATGTGATCATTGTGGATATGTTGGTGTAAGAGAATCTGATTTGCCTGTTGTGTTGCCATATATAGAAGATTACGCTCCTAATGATAATGGAGATAGTCCGTTATCTAAAGCTGAGTCATGGCTGAATACAAAATGTCCTAAGTGCGGGGCAAAGGCAATACGTGAATCGGATACGATGCCTCAATGGGCGGGTTCAAGTTGGTATTGGTTAAGATACTGTGACCCTCATAATTCTAATTTTTTCGCTGATTACAATAAGTTAAAATACTGGGGGCAAGTTGATTTATATACCGGAGGGGTCGAACATGTAACACGTCATATGATATATGCGGAATTTTGGAATCTATTTTTGTTTGACCAAGGACTTGTGCCTTTTAAAAATCCGTTTAAGAAACGCATCTGCTGTGGATTGTTGTTGGGTGCTGATGGCGAAAAAATGAGTAAAAGCAAAGGAAATGCAGTTGATCCCATGGAAATTTTGCAGAACCATTCTGCGGATGCATTACGAACATATTTAGTTTTTATGGGCGATTTCGAAAAGGCTGTAGTATGGTCAGATGGAGGCATTAATGGTGCAGATAGATTTTTAAATCGTGTTTGGAATTTGCCTAAATATATCAAGGATGGAAATAAACACGAGTATGAATTTAATATTATGATAAAAAGTATTATCGACATGTATGAAAAATTTCATCATAATACTATTGTTTCTGAATTAATGAAATTTTTGAACGTTGTAGATAAAGATGGTTATATTACGAAAAATGAATTTATTGCTTATCTTAAATTGCTCTATCCTATAGCTCCACATATTACAAGTGAATTATATGAGCAATATATAGGGGGCGAAATTTATAAAGAAAGCTTACCATTATGCGATGAAACTAAACTTTGCAAAGAAGAAGTGGAAATTCCCGTACAAATTAATGGTAAATTGAAAACAGTCATCTCTGTTTGTAATGATTTATCAGTTGATGAGCTGATAAGTACAATACGTAGAACAACAAATTTTTTGACTGATAAAGAAATTATTAAAACTATATTTATAAAAAATCGTATTTTAAATATTATTGTAAAATAACTTTTTTACAATGTATGTTGAAAATTATTGCTTGACTGGAAAGGGGGGTAAATTTATGGTTCGTATTATTAAATTGGCAAAAAAGGATCCTGCTGAAACGCCTGTAACAATTGCGTTGGGACTCGGACATAAAACTGACGAGTAACTAAAATTCACATAATCTAGAAAATATTTTTCTTATTAAACATACATTGTAAAATTAATAAACTGGTCAAGCAATAATTTTCATTATTTAAGAATTAGCTATTAATCTATTATTGATTAGGGGGAATGTATGAAGGTTTCGTACTATAATATTTATAGTGATATTGGAAGTGAAACTGTAATATATAATACGTTATATGATGGTTTGATTATTGTTCCTAAACAAATTGCAGACATGGTCAGACATCATAAGATAGAATTTATTGATTTAAAAGAACTTAATTATTTGCAAGAAGCTGGTATAATTATAGAAGATCAATGCAATGAATTGGATTTTTATCAACAATGCAGAAAGTATCATCGCGAGCATGAACAAAGAATGCATGTAATGCTTACAATAACGAATATTTGTAATTGTTCATGTGAGTATTGCTTTGAAGCAAAACAAAAGAATAAGGTTATTTCAAAAAGTGGTTTAGAGGTAATTAGGAAGTTTATTATCGAAAATTTAAAGATCCATAGTATAAAAACATTGTGCATAGATTTTTTTGGGGGCGAGCCATTGCTTTTTCCTGAAATAGTAATACGTGAAATGGAGTATTATATTGAAGAATGCGCAAATTTAAAAGTAAGTGTAAAATTTAGGTTTTATACAAATGGAACGTTAATAAACTCGGATCTATTATTGTTTTGCGCAAAAAATAAAGAATGTATTAAAGATTTTCAAATTACATTGGATGGTCCTAAAAATATTCACGATTTACAGCGGCCGTTAAAGAATAAATTAAGTTCTTATGATATTACAACAAGAAATTTTCAGAGATTAAATCAAAATGGAATAGATTTTGTCATCCGTATCAATGTTAATAAGAAAAATATAAACGAAATAGAAAAACTTTTGGATGAATTAGATAAATTAGGTTTATCGGGATGTAAATTGGCATTTTACGGTATACAGAGTATGAGCCATGCTTGCGCAGATTACCAATTTGCTTTTGAAGGAAATGAGTTTAGTTTCGTTAAAATTAAACTTATTGTATTGGCTCGATCAAAAGGTTTTAAAGTTTCATATGGACTTTCTCCTTCTTACTTATATTGTTCTGCACATTGTAGGGATAGTTATATAATAAATTACAAATTAGATGTGTTTAAATGTGCATTATTGCAAAGTGACGATCAATATAAAATAGGGCATTTAGATGATAATGGAAATTTAAAAATAGAGGGCAATGTGCTATCAGATTGGAACAATAGTTCGCCGCTTTCAGAACCAAAATGTAGGAAATGTGTCTTGTTGCCATTATGTGGTGGGGGGTGTTCGGGAGTATCAAAATTTAAAACTGGAAAATATGCCGCAGGTTTATGTGGGGATTATAACATAAAAGTGATTAAACAGGTATTAAAAAATATGTATGAAAGGGGAGATTTCTAAATGCAGTCATGTAGTTTAGAGATTACAAACTATTGTAATCATCATTGCTTAAAATGTTTACATAGTAAGTTTAATAAGATGCCTCGTAAATTAGGGATGTTGTCTTTTGATAAATGGAAATATATAATTGATCATTTATATACTTATGAATATATTGGTATAGGTGGTGCGGGAGAAAGCACATTGCATCCTCAATTTTACGACTTTATTGATTATATTTATTGTAAAAATCCAGTAGCAAAAGTAGGATTTCATTCAAATGGTTCTACATTAGATAGAGAGCATATGGAATTTTATATCAAATATAATATAAATGATATTTCTTTTTCAGTAGATGCTGCGAGTACAAAAACACATTCGATAGTTCATGGTCTATTAGATAAAAATGATGATTTTAAAAAAATCATGAATTCAATTGAAGAATTTGTAGAGTTGAAAAAAGAAAAGGATTCTAAAATAAAAATATCTCTTTCGTTTATTATTCAACCAGAAAATATATATGATTTACTTCCTTTTTTACAATATTTACAGCGTCACCCTGATATACCGGCAGGACCAATTAAAATGATCTCACCAAAACTCGGGTATAGTACAGAAAATAATGACATATCACTGAAATGCGTTTTGGATGAATGTAACCGTTATATTCAACTTAATAGTATGAATGTTCAATTACCCGTACTGGGACAAGTTAAAAACGGATCTGTTAATGTTCAACAATTAGATTGGTGTTCTTGTTCCTTTCCATTTGTATTGTATCCAATAACTACTTGGGACGGTTATGTTATGCCTTGTGTTTGGGTAAATGAAATTAAATATGCTTTAGGCAATATTTTTGAACAAAACTTCAACGAAGTTGTCTATGGGGAAAAAAGAAAATTAATAGAAAAAGTTTTTAAAGAAAAAAAGTATTTTGAATTTTGCCACAACTGTTTACCATTAGGAACTTATAGCAAAAAAATAATGATAACGGATGAGGTATATTATGGTAAGGACATTTAATTACGATGGTTTTGAATTTAAAAGTTATGAATTGAAAGATGCAAAATTGCTTGCGGATTGGCTCAATGATAGTGAAACAAATAGATATTTTGAAATGCCCAAAGAAAAAAGTATTGCTTCTATGGAAGCAACAATTAGTCGTATTACTAATTCCGTTGATAATATAGGGTGCATAATTTTTTTTCATGGACAGCCTATTGGCATAGTTGAGATTAATAATATTCGTAAAGATATAATGTCTGCTGAACTTGAACTAGCAATATGTAATTCTGAATATAGAGGTAAAGGCTTTGGAAAGAAAATTACTCAGTTTTTGATTGATTATATTATAAATCAAATGAAGATGAAAAGGATAACTGCTAAGGCTTTTTCTGAAAATAAAGCAGCAAATCAATTGCTACTTAATTTGGGATTTCAAATGGTTGGGGTATTCAAGAATGAAGTCTTAAAAGATGGAGTTTTAAAAGATGTTTGTTTATATGCTTATTTTGCAGATTCTGTTTTACCCAACAATAATGTTTTGTCTTTGATAGGTAATACTCCATATATTAAATTAAATACTGATAAATGGGGACTTAAAGGGGAAATATATTGCAAATTAGAAAGCTTTAATCCAACAGGAAGTGTTAAAGATCGTGCTGCTTATGAAATGATATATGAGGCTTTCAAACGTGGTGAGATTAATAAAAGTACGACAATAATTGAGGCAACGAGTGGAAATTTAGGAATATCAGAAGCTATGGTTTGTTCTGTAATGGGTTTAAAAATGATTGCTGTTGCGCCTAAAGGAGTAATCCCTAAAGCGAAACAAGATCTTTTAAATGCATTAGGCGCGAAGTTGATTTTAACCCCTATTGAGTATTCATATCAAGGTTCCATTGACTATGTAAATAGACTTTTAAAGACAAATAATAATTATTACTGTCCTAGCCAGTTTTCCAATATAGATAATATTCAAGCGCATCTCAAAACAACCATTAACGAAATTAAAAGAACTTTTGGAAAGCAACTCGATGTTGTTGTTGCTTGCTTGGGATCAGGAGGAACTCTTATGGGGTTGTCTCAATTAAAAAAATTTAACCCTAATTTAGAGATTTACGCAGTGGAACCAGAAACGTGTACAATTATGTCTAAGCCGCAACGTATTGAAGGACATTATATATTAGGTATTGGGCCTGGATTTGTCCCCCCCCATTTTTGAACCAGAAAAAATTGATGGAGTGATAACGGTTTCTGATAAAGAAGCTACTATAACCAGCATTTCTTTGGCTAAAAAAGAGGGGATATATTGTGGGATATCTTCTGGGGCAGCATTATGTGCAGCTTTAAAGTATTCAGAAATGAATCCATGTAAAAAAATATTAACAATTTTACCTGATTCAGGGATTCGATATTCTGGAAAAGAGGGCTTTTATAACGATTTGCTATATAGATATTTTGATGACCACAATTTGTTAGAAGAAATACAGATCGAGGAGTTTAATGAATTTGTCTATTAGTTTAGGTATTATAATTAAAAATGAAGAACAGAGATTGTTTTATTTATTATCAAAGTTATCAAGTTATTTTGATGAAACAATTGTAATTAATAATCAATCAACAGATAAATCAAAAATTATTTTACAACAATTTAATAGTAGAATTATTGATACGAAAATAAATGGGGATTTTAGTGCATTATATAATCTTGCATTAATTAATTGTAAAACAGATTATATATTTTTTATAGATGCTGATGAAGATATTTCTTTAACAGATATATTGAGGTTAATAGAATATTGTAAAGAAAAAGGGGATGTGTATTATTTTGACAAATATAACTACACATCTGCTGGAACAATGTTTGTTTCTAGGTTACCTAGATTATTGAAGGTTTCTAAAAATATATATTACGAAGGGATTGTTTTTAATCAAATTAATACAGCTAACTTAAAAATTATAAATACTAATTTAATAATACATCATTTTGGGTTTTTATCAGGATACGAAAAAATAAAAGAAAAATATTTATTTCTTTATAATTCACTTTGGAACAACGATAAAAAAATTGATAAATACTATATTGCTTCTGCTTATTTGATTCTTAATGATTTTAAAAATGTATTAAAATGGTGTGGCGCAGGTGACGATAATTTATTGTTTTTGAAAGCTTGCGTCTATTTATCGCAAAAGGACTATTTAAATGCGGATAATATTTTAATGTCTTTGTTGGATACTCCCAATATGTCTTTGCGTTGTGACGTTTTAAATAGATTGGGCATAAGTAAATTTTACCAGCATCAATATTCAAAGTGCATTTGTTTTTTTTCTAAGGCTTTAAAATGCAACTCTAATTTAGACTATGTGCGTTATAATTTGGCACAAGTTTATTTATATGTGAATATACCTGTAAAATATTTAGAACAGATGAATCATATAAAAAAAAACAACGAAATGTTTTTGACTATCAAAAACGGCATTATTGACAAGAGAGATGATGTTCATTTTCATGCTATAAGTGATTTGTTGATTTTTTAAGTGGAGGGTTTTGCATGGAATGGGGGCAAGTTCAAAAAGAAATTAGTAAAATATTTTCAGTAAGTTTATCTAAAATAGTTTTATTTGACACAATATATGAAGAAAAAAATCTAGTTTATTGTTTTAGATGTGATTCAATGAAATTTGTTATTAAGATTAACTTATTTGAGTATAATAATCAAATGTTTATTAAGGAATATAAAAGATGTCAATGTTTGTCGTCTTTTGCTTTTATCCCTAAAGTTATTTTTTTTGGTGAAATGGAAGGCCGTTTGTATTTTATTATGGAATATGTCCAAGGCAAAACATTAGAATCAATAGGTTATAAAAATAATTTTGGTGTTGTGATAGCAGCTTTAAATTTGGTTAATGCAATTGATGGATCAGTTTTAGATTCCGTAGATTCGCGTTTTGCATCTATTCATAATGGGCTTGATTTTTCTGTATGGTGCCTAAATTATTTAAAAAACAATTTAGATCAAATAGATTGTGATTCTTTAATGAGTGCAAAAAAAATAATTGAGAATGAAGTAGCTAACTTAGCGGGGGATTTAGACATAAACTTAGATATATTTGAGAAAGTTCGACCTGTACTGTTGCATACAGATATGCATGCAAGAAATTTATTGGTAGAAAATGGAAATATATCAATAATTGATTGGTATCATGCTGAAAAAGGTGATAATGCATTGGAAATAGCTTCTATTTTGCATAATTATTCTATTCCTCCATATTTACACCATGATTTAATAAAAGGGTATAGACATTGGGGGTTTTTTGAAGAGTTTAATGTAAGGCTAAAATTTTATGATCGTTTTTTGAAAGTAAACAATTTGGTGGGTAGGATGAACTTTATTCAAAAAACGAACTGTGTTGATAAATTTGATGTTTTACAGATTAATCAATCATTATTAATTTTATAATTTAAATGTTTTTGTTGGAAGGGTGGCAGAAAGGATATAGGCGCTTCATTTAAGTTGTAACATAATATTTCCTTATTGGGTAATTCATCGAGAGAAATGGGTATCGCATATGGTTCACAAGTAATAACATGGAAATGCGTTTTATGTTTAAATATATGTTTTCATGATTAAGCTCAATATGCAAAAGGTGAAGAAGTAGAAAAATATTAAAATTATTAAAAGTTAAAGAACAGAAAGTGATGTATAAAGCTCCCTTTAGGGGGCGAGAAACAAGCCGCGCAAAAATACATACGTAATCAGAAATAGGAAGAATTGATTGCGACTCAAATAAGATTGGTTGAATATTATGATTCGTCTAACTAAGAATGGATTGTCTTCTCTCAGGCGGTGAACGAATTCGTCCATCGTTTCAAATCTTTCATCGTAAACCATCACAATCTTTAGTCTTCCGAAAAAGTTTTCCATTGCTCCGTTATCCTTTGCGCAAGGTCTGGCTTGAACGAAACAGAATAGGCAATAATCTCTCTGTTGTATATTATGGGCGCGAGGAAGACCTTTTTATTGCAGACTTTGAACTGCTTTACGTCCGTAGTCAGTTTTTCAAACGGTTTGCTTGCGGTAAAATTTCGCTTGAGTATAATTTCTGTAATCTTTCCGAAATATGAAAAAGGGGAGAAGAAATGAAAACGAAAAGCAAATAATAGGCATAGCTTGTTTAGCTGTTATGATGTTATTGTGTTTCTGCGGATTTAATATAGTCGAGTAAAATAACAAAGAAAAGGCTGTTTGCTGTTTGCAGGCAGCCTTTTTTGTCAAATATAGTTGCCAAAAAATTTTTGGAGAAATGTGAAATTTTATACCCCTGATTTTTTTACTTAAAACGCTTGACACAACAGCGGTGTTTCGCTATAGTCAAGTACCACCGGCTGAGCCGGTGGCTTGATTAGGCGCTTCAAGCGCATG
>ERZ1643246.3681-NODE-3681-length-12828-cov-9.106944_pt1 | contig 12828 bp, 15 predicted proteins | sample MGYA00579265_ERZ1643246 | MGnify/ENA primary metagenome ERZ1643246 (study PRJEB29033, sample SAMEA4952261) | chicken gut metagenome | biome: Broiler Chicken; feature: Gastrointestinal Tract; material: Caecum | place: Ireland | collected 2018 | study: Broiler... | reverse complement strand
CAGAGCATGACTGCCATGACTGCGATCTTTTTTTTCATCGTTCTTTCTCCTGTTAATTGAAATTTACTACACTACACTATACACCAAATCCGGTAAAAAAGCATAAAGTTTTTCTTAATTTTTCGCTCTGCTTTCCTATAAGAATTCTCCTTGTACTAAATTAAAACCACGAATTTGCTTGTATAATGAATTTTTTTGTATTAAAATAAAATCACCATATAACATGGAATGTGTAAAATAAAGGAGGATACATACTATGGCACATGTAATTAGTGACGAATGTGTAAGCTGTGGAGCTTGCGAAGCTGAATGCCCGGTTGGAGCTATTTCTCAGGGAGCAGAACATTATGAAATCGACCCGTCTGCATGCGTAGACTGCGGTGCTTGTGCAGCACAGTGCCCGACAGGTGCTATCTCCGCTGAATAATTTTCTGTTATCAGCTTAATACTTTTGAATGAATGAAGGTACCGTCATCCTGGTGGATGGCGGTATTTTTTTCTCTTTTTCCCCCTCCTGTGATTCCATTCGTCCGGATCTGCCTTCTTTCACAGTTCCCTGTCCGAATCCGTCGAGAAGTTTTTGGGATTTCTCTCCCATATTATGTTATGATAGAAGTGCAGCAAAAGTGTATAAAAAAATTAACAGGGGGTTGTTGTATGGGCGAGGTTCAGTATATGATTTCAGAAGCTGCCAAGCGCACGGGTGTGGACGAGCACCTTCTCCTCTACTGGGAAAAGAATCTTTCTCTTCCGTGCGGCCGGACTGAAAACGGGCATCGTTACTATACAGACGAAGACATACGGCTGTTTGGCTGTATCAAAGAACTATTAGAACAGGGTATCCGGATCGGAGACTTGAAAGATGTGATCCCGGATATTTTACATACGAAAGAGGCTTTGCAGAACAAGGCAAAGGAAGAGACGCCGGAATCCCTTCTGGCATCCGTCCTTCGCACTGTGCTGGCGGAGAATAATCCGATCCTCGAAAAACAGATCAGTGAGACCATCACAAAACAGGTATCCCAGAATATGAGTTTCCTGCTCCAGGCGAAAGAACGCCAGGAAGAAGAACGCTACAGAAATCTGGATCAGCTGATCCGTCAGCAGCAGCTCTACCGGAAAGAAAGTGTCAGGACCGCTCCGTCCCGCTTCTTCCGCAGACTGCTCGGCGAAGCCTGACTCTTGCATCATGCTGAAAATACGGCAAAACGAGAAATGGGGTGGGATTCTTTGAATCCCGCCCCAAAACTTGATATCCATTCTTTTTATCGTTCGTCCTTCCGGAGGAAGTTTGCAAATTTGGTGTAATTTGGAAGCCATGTCAGCTCCACTGTTCCGATCGGGCCGTTTCTCTGTTTTGCGATGATGATCTCTGCAATGTTCGGCCGGTCGGTATCTTTATGGTAGTAGTCATCTCGGTAGATAAACATAACCACATCGGCATCCTGCTCAATGGCTCCGGATTCACGGAGGTCGGAGAGCATCGGCCTGTGGTCCGGTCTTTGTTCCACCGCTCGACTCAACTGTGAAAGTGCGATCACCGGAACATTCAGCTCACGGGCCAGCGCCTTCAATGAACGGGAAATATCGGAGATTTCCTGCTGTCTGGACTCGCTGCGTCCTCCTACACTTCCGCTCATCAGCTGAAGGTAATCGATGATGATCAACTCCAGATTGTGTTCCAGCTTATATTTTCTGCACTTGGAGCGCATCTCGGAAATGGAGATACCTGGTGTATCATCGATGATCAGATTGGACCGTCCGATGATACCGGCTCCCTCAATCAGTTTTTCCCAGTCCGTATCCTTCAGATTACCGGTACGCAGTGCCTGGGAATCCACCTGGGACTCCAGGGCAAACAGACGGTTTACCAGCTGCTCCTTTGACATCTCCAGACTGAAGATCGCCACTGTCTTTTCCACCTTAAACGCAACGTGCTGCGCAATATTCAATACAAATGCCGTCTTTCCCATAGACGGTCTGGCTGCCACGAGAATCAGATCCGATGGCTGCAATCCTGACATCTTATAGTCCAGATCGATAAATCCCGTCGGGATCCCTGTCACGGTACCCTTGCTCTTGGACGCCTTTTCAATCTTATCCAGCGCATTTAAGACAACCTGCCGGATCGGGACATAGTCTCCTGTATTTCTTTTCTGAAGCAGTTCAAAGACGTCTTTCTCCGTCTTCTCCAGAATCCCTTCCAGCGGTTCCTTGGCCAGATAGCAGGTGTTGGCGATACCTTCCGTCAGCCGGATCAGCTTTCTGAGCATGGATTTCTCCGCCACGATATCCGCGTAATACTTGACATTGGCGGAAGTGGAAACCGACGTAAGAAGCTCCCGCACAAATTCCAGACTCTGGATCTCTTCGGGAACATCTTTTTCCCGGAGTCTGTCCTGAAGCGTGATCAGATCCACCGGCTTGCCTTCATTGTAGAGCTCTACGATCGAATTAAATACCACACCGTAGGTTGTCTGGTAAAAATCTTCCCCGCTGATGATCTCCGAAGCTGTCATAATCGCCTCTTTATCCATCAGCATTGCTCCTACAACGGACTGCTCCGCCTCAATGCTGTGCGGCAGGACTCTCTTAATCAAAGCCTCTTCCATCTTGAATTCCTCCCGTCATCTCTCTCAAGTCAGGCTCCTATTCTTCCTGGACAGATACTTTCAGCTCCGCAGTCACCTTTGTGTGAAGACGGACTGGTATCCGGTGCATTCCCAATGACTTCACCGGCTCTTTCATCTGAATCTTTTTCTTATCAATATCATATCCCAGCTGTTCCTTCACCGCAGCCGCGATCTCTTTGGATGATACAGAGCCAAAGGTCTTTCCGCCTTCCCCTGTTTTCATCTTCAAAACTACTTTTTTATCCTCTGCCTCGATCTCCTTTTTCAGCTCTTCAGCCGCTTCCAGCTGCTCCTGAGCGATCTTGGCATCGTTTGCCTTTTTCAGTTTCAGATCATTTAAGTTCTTGCTTGTCGCCTCTACGCCCTGTTTCTTTTTCAGGATGACATTCCGCGCATAGCCGTCGCTGACTTCTACGATCTCGCCCTTCTTGCCAAGTGACCTGATATCTTCCAGTAATATTACTTTCATACTGTAATGTCTCCTCCTTCAATCATATCATCGATAACCTGTTTGAGCGTCTCAATATCCCCATCCAGGTCTGTATTTTCAAACTGAGCTCCGGCAGTATTGATGTGTCCTCCTCCGCCGATCCGCTCCATGATGATCTGCACGTTGACCTCATCGATCGAGCGGGCGCTCACATAAACTTTTCCGTGGTATTCCGTCAGTACAAATGCCGCCTTGACCTGACTGATATTCAGCAGTTCATTGGCTGCCTGTGCTCCGACGATGGTTGGGCTCTCAATATCCTCCCCTGCTCCCTTTGCAATAATGAAGCAGTCTCTGTAAATCTCCGCCTGACCGATAATGGCCGCCTTTGCCCGGTACGCTTCCAGGTCATCCCGGAAAATCTTGTGTACATGGGTGATATCTGCTCCACTCCTTCTCAGGAATGCCGCGGCTTCAAATGTACGCACACCGGTCCGGTTGGTAAAATTATTCGTATCAATCATGATACCGGCATAAATGCAGTTTGCCTCAATAGGATCCAGCTTAATATCATCTGAAATGTACTGCAGGACCTCCGCCACCATCTCGCATGTGGAAGATGCATAGGGCTCAATATAGGAAAGAACCGCATTTTCAATGACCGTGCTGCCCTGTCTGTGATGGTCAAGCACAGCAATGGTCTTTACCATGTCGAGAAGTTCCTCACACTCTGTAATCGGCGGTTTATTGACGTCCACGACTACCACCATCGTATTGTCATCCACCAGCTTGAGCGCCTCCTGGGATGTGACAAACATATCCTCCGGATAATGATCATTCTCCTGAAACTCATTATATAAAGGTCTTAATGACGCGGTAATCTCGTTGATCACAATGTGCGCCTTCTTTTCCAGGCTCTCTGCGACCTTGTAAATTCCGATGGCCGCGCCAAAGGAATCCGAATCCGCAAGCTTATGTCCCATAATCAACACCTGATCCTTGGCAATCATAAACTCCCGGAGCGCCTCCGCCTTTACTCTTGCCTTGACTCTGGTGTTCTTGGACACCTGCTCTCTCTTGCCGCCATAGTACTTGATGCCGTCCTGATCCTTGATGACCGCCTGGTCTCCGCCTCTCGCAAGCGCCAGGTCAATCGCCACACGGGCATAATTATAGCTCTGCCCATAGGTGTCCTCGCTGAACCCAAGGCCGATACTAAGCGTGGCCGGAATCTTGTTCCCCACACTGATTTCCTTCACATCATCGAGGATGGAAAAATGGTCCTCCTCCATTTTGTGGAAATAAAAATTCTTGACAATGATAAAATACCGGTCTTTCTCCAGCTTTTTGACAATTCCGTCCATTCGTGCCACATACTGGTTGATCTTCCGGTCAATCAGAGCAATCAGAAGGGACTGTCTGACTTCCTCGACGCTTTCGATCACTTCATCGTAGTTGTCGATATAGATCAGCCCTGCCACCAGCTTCTGGTCTTCGATCTCAGCGACAGCCTGGTTCAGATCTGTGATATCGTGCATGTAGAGGGTCACAAAGTATTCCTTGCCCTCCGGTATTTCAAGAATTGGCTCTTTCCGGCTGAATCCCGCCACCGGGACTCTGCACAGATCCGCGGTGTAATCTCTTCCCATATAGGAAACCTCAAGCCGCACTTTCTCCTTTTCCTCTTTCGGAAATACACTTCTGTTCAGTTCCGGAATGTATTTACTCAAATAGGTGTCAGGCCGCAGTCCCGGTCCCATCACCTCGGCAAACTGACTGTTTCCCCAAAGGATCTTTCCGTCATCCAACAAAATTGCGTACGGTATCGACAACTCTCTGAGCAGAATATCCTGCACTCCTCCGTACTGAGTGGCAAACTCAACCAGATCTGCCATCAGCAGGGACCGGTTATAAAAATACAGGATAAATGCAATAATCGCATAGACGATGACGAATGCACTCATCAGAAAACCTGCACTTTGATCTACCATGTATATCCAGATATTCATGGCAATCAAAAGAATCGTCATAACCGCCGGCCATTGCATATACAACTTCAACTGGCCTTTAAAATGAATTGTTCCTTTTTTGTTCATCTCTACGTCCTCAAATCCAAAAGTTGCAAGGTTTATTATACCACTTTTCCGCTCTTTTTGAAAGCGCTTTATCCTTTTTGGATCTCCCGCCGGATCAGGAGACGTTTTTCAGAAGCATCTCAAGGAATGCCGCCGCATTCTCTTTATTCTGTGCATTTTCCATGATACATACGTAAACCGGTTCGTAGGACACTCCGATCTTCTGTTCCAGATAGCTGCACTTTTCAAGGATCAGCGCATCCTTCTCACTTGTTTTGCCTGCAAGCTCCTCCTCCGGAATCAGATCCTCCAGATTCATAAATCCACCCTGATCCGCGTACTGTCTGTAGGTCTCTTCCGGACAGATCATGACGTCTACCGCCTCAGCGCCCACCAGGGTCGTCAGTGCAATATTGCTGTTGTAATCCTCCGATGAGGCACTTAAATTCGCGTTGATCTTTACCACTTCATTCTTCTTGCCGCTTCCCAGCGCATCCGTAATGTCCTCTTCCAGGTCTGTCCGGTCTAACGTACCATTTCCATCCAGAATCATAAGATTCAGAAGTACCTTCTCTGTCATCCCGTGGTACATCTGTACTCCGACACAGATCAGCACAATCAGGATGACCGGAATCAGGAGATAAATTTTATAGTACATCCACAAATATTCAATTTTCTCTTTCAGCGTCATCTGGCTCAGCTTTTCCGCTTCAAATTTCCGTTTCTCTTTTCCGCTCATCTGACGCTCGTACTTTCTGTCCAGCATGGTGTCTCCTCCTGTTGTTGTATTCTATTATTATGATGAATATTCGTCAATATGGCAAGTGAATTTTTTGTGTATCCAGGCTCTTTTGTTGATTTTTACCTGCGTTTTCGCTATACTGTGTCTTAGTGGTCCGTCTGGGGACGGAGGTATCAAGGAGGTTATTATGAGTCGTCTGTTTAGTCTGGAAAACCCGTTTATGCAGTTTCTTTCCAAAATCTGCGATCTTCTGATTCTGAACGTGGTTTTCATTTTCAGCTGCATCCCGCTGTTTACGATCGGGGCCTCGTTAAGCGCGCTGAACACAGTTGCTCTGAAAATGGTGCGCCAGGAAGAGCCCTATATTGTAAAAGGCTTTTTTAAAGCTTTTGCGTCCAATTTTAAGCAGAGCACCATCGTATGGCTCCTCTGCGTTGTCGTATTTGTATTTTTCCGCTATGATTACACGATCGCTTCCTCTATGCAGGGAGATGTGTTCCGTATCATCCAGCTTCTTCTGCTGATGATCATTCTCGTATTTGCAGCGGCATTTTTATATGTATTTCCGATTATCGCACACTATATCTGTACGACAAAGCAGGCCATCCGCAATGCGTTTCTGATGAGTCTTGCTCATCTGCCGTATACGCTTCTGATGTTTGTCTATTTTGCAGTGATCGGATTTTTGCTTTCTTTTTCCACTACGACATTTGGTTTCGTCATTGGTATCAGCATGATCTGCGGATTTTCTGTCACTGCATTCCTCTGCTGTATTCTATTCAACCGGATCTTCAAAAAATACGATCCGAAAGAAGAAACAGAAGAGCCTGCTCAAACGGAATAATCCATTGGCAAAAGCCGGGATGGACAGTCTTAAAAAAACCTGTCCGTCCCGGCTTTTATTGTCCTTTCTTTACAGAATTGTTCCTCCCCCTGAGGACTGTACCTGTACACCAAAGCCCAGAATTCTCTGGACGATCTCCCACATGCCTCCCAGGATCGTATTGTCCGCAATCAGCAGCGGACGGCTCAGCACGCCGCTCACCAGAAGAATCAAAAGAATCCAGGAACGGTACGGGCGAATCCTCTGATAAAAATATCCCACTTTCGGGACGAGCTGTTCCAGCACATTGGACCCGTCAAGAGGTGGAAACGGAATCAGGTTGAACACGCCCAGTCCGGTATTCATCACTGCAGAGTAGTAACAGAGAAGATACAAAATCTGCATCAGACTGGAGTTGGCATCTCCGAACCGGATGATCAGTCCGCTTAAAAACACGGAAAGAAACGCCAGGATAAAGTTCATCACCGGCCCTGCCAGGGATACCAGGATGATCCCCTGTCTTCTGTTCCTGTAATACCTCGTATTGATTCTGACCGGCTTTGCCCATCCCATATGGAAGAAAATCAGGCACAGTGTTCCGACCGGATCCAGATGTTTCAGCGGATTCAGGCTCATGCGGCCGTCCGCTCTCGGCGTCGGGTCCCCCAGGCGCTCGGACATCCATCCGTGCGCAAACTCATGGGCAGTAATCGCAATCAGCAGTACCGGTGCCATATATAAAATATATCTTAGCTGCTGCAGGTAATAGTTGAGATACATTGATCACATTCCTTTCCATTCTCACATATATTCTTTGATTCTAGCACATGTGACGCAATTTTCAACCGACACAATGTAAAAATTTTCTAAATTGTGATAAAATAAAAATAATTCAAACAGATGGACACGAAAAAGGAGAAAACGATGCAGTATATTCATCATTACCAATCACCTCTCGGCAGAATACTTCTTGCGGCGGATGATTCCGGTCTGACCGGTCTGTGGTTTGAGAAGCAGAAATATTTCGCCTCCACTCTGGATTCTGAACATGTAATGTGTGACCTCCCTTTATTTCAGGATGCCATGCACTGGCTGGATCTGTATTTTGCCGGTCAGAAACCGGATTTTGATCTTCCTCTTCATATGACAGGAACAGCATTTCAAAAAGAAGTCTGGGAAATCCTTCGTCGAATTCCGTATGGAAAAACCATCACTTACGGAGAAATCGCCCGGCAGATTGCCGCCGGAAGAGGGCTGGATCACATGTCCGCCCAGGCTGTCGGCGGTGCTGTAGGCCATAACCCCGTATCCATCATTGTTCCCTGCCACCGTGTCATCGGAGCGAACGGAAGTCTCACCGGTTATGCCGGAGGCATGGAGAAAAAATTGTATCTGCTGAACCTGGAAGGAGCCGAAATTCCTCCCATCCGACAGCATAGCAAGGAGGAATAATCTATGACAGCCAGAAAAGTCTGGACGAAGCAACATAAAAATGTTCTAAAAGTCCTGGAGGAAACCGGACGCTATACCGTCAAAAAAGAATACATCTGTCTGGATATGAAAGAACAAAAAGATCTGATTCTGACCGCCTACGACTGGCTGTCCCAGCATATGCCGAATAAAAGTGCAAAGCCTAAGGATGTTCAGTATCCGGTCTGGGTGTCCCTTACGGAAGATGCCGTGATGATGCCGGATGAAAATGAGGTGGTACTGGAGCTTTCGGTGGACGAGTCCCTGATCACCCTGATCAATGTCACAAAATGGGGGATGATTTTAAATTACTCGTATATTCCCCGGAATGAAAAGGATGCCGCCGCACATCAGGAGCTTCTGTCCCTTTACGGCACCAGTGATGCCCAGGCAGTGATGACACCCTTTTATCCGGAAATCCGCCGGGAAGTCGTGGAAAGCTGGAGCCGGCTTTTTGATGACAGCGTCCTTTCCGAAAACTCATGTTACTACGGACTTATATGGGAGATGAGAAAAGAATGGATTACAACGATCAGACAATAACCTTATATTCTTCACAGGCAGATCCGGTACTTCGTGCTCTGGAAAAAGACGGGGTCTGCTATTCGAAAGCAGCCTATGTACAAAGGAAGTACGGGGAATCCTCCCCGATCTTTCTGACGGCTTACAACTGGTATGTCCGTCATGCAGAGGCTTTTGTACCAAAGCCGGAACACGCAGAGTTTCCTTACTGGGCGTTTACAGACACCTATAATGTGGATACTTCCGCCGGCGGAACGATTCTTACACTGGATGTCCCGATGAACGAGGCCGTCTTTTTCCGGGCAAAAGACTGGAACAAGATTCTCTGCCTGACACTGATCGGCGAAACTGAAGAGGAGGAAGCCCTGTTTCGGGAAGAACTTTCCGCCCGTGGACTCCACACAACGGATATCATGCTGACTTCCTTTTATCCGGAGTGGAAACAGAAAATTCTGAAAAGCTGGGAACGTCTCTTCCGCTTTCACGAAGAAACACTTAAGGCCGGGCCAGGACAGGTCCAGGGCATGCAGGCCGGCCTCTGGCGCATTAAGAAAGACTGGATCCGGAAACCTCTGAATTAACATTCCAGAGACACACAGGTGCCGTACATAAGGATCTCTTCCCTTATGTACGACACCTGTTTCTACCACATGGTAAACAGTTTTTGAATGATCGGCCAGGTTTTTGGAAACTCCTGCGTGATCAGGCTGCGGACCGCTTCCCGGTTCATATCAGAGAAATTCGCGTCTTTGAGCAGCACTTCCTTAACTCCGCTTACCGTATTTCCCATTGCAATATGACCACTGGCATAATTACCAAGCGCAATCTTATTGGCGATTGCACAGTTTCCGATGGTATACATCCCAACCGCAAGATTTCCAAACGCAATGATTCCAACGCTGATATTTCCTCCTGCAATGATTCCGGTCGCAATGGCTCCAAGCGCCAGAATTCCAAGACTTACCGCCCCGCTGGAAATCAGTCCCATCGCCGCCGCTCCCACTGCCACCAGTCCTCTTGCGAACACGCCAACGCTGACTACCCCCGTTGCTCTCACCCCGATCGCCAGAATGCCTCTTGCCGGGGTCATTTTCATCCGGAACCGTCCGCTGTCCTCTCTCATTCCCTGAAAACAGATATGATAGAGTGGAAGTCCAAACAGTGTGCGTCGGCTCTTCTTCTCGAACTGCCACGGTCTGACCTCTCTGTAATATACCACTTTTTCCGTCTGTCCTTCTTCCTTGTCTTTCAGAAGGTAGTCTGTGGAAACCTGAAACAGGCCGCTCATCATAACGATCTTGTCCACATCCGGCTTGGCAACTCCAAGCTCCCATTTTGAGACTGCCTGACGACTGACTCCCATCTTCTCCGCAAACGCTTCCTGTGATAACCCCTCTTTCTTCCGGAGCATCTGAATTTTTTCTGATAATTCCATACCTGCATGTCCTGCCTTTCTGATTTTGTCTGTCTACAGGTTAACCGAAACCCGCCAGTTTTTCCAGCAACCGAAGGCGGAACATTGTCAACCAGGGGTTGCAGTGCCGGATTTTACAGCCTAATCCTGCCCTGGTATCCTTTTTCAGGCATCCACTATTTCCCGTTATCCCTCTTGACAATATCCCGGATGATGGATTCGATATCCTGTCCATTGATGGACACATCAAGAATCCTGGCTCTCTCTGAAATAAAGTTGATGATTGAGATGCTGTCATTTTCTTCCATATCAAATTCCAGTATCAGCTCAGATTCCTGCGAATGGAGAATCCCAACTCCAGGAATCTCAAATACGGTTTTCTGATTCCATGGATTATGTTCCAGCTCCAGACGGATCTGTTTTCTCCGGTCAAAATTTTTCCGGACATGTTCAATTTTATCATCCAAGACCAGTTTTCCATGATTGATGAGAATCATTCTGCGGCACAACGACTCGATATCCTGAAAATCATGGGACGTCACAAGAAAGGTTGTCCTGCGCTCCTCATTCATCCGCTGGATAAATTTCCGGATTTTATATTTCGACTCACTGTCAAGTCCAATGGTTGGCTCGTCCAGGTAGACAATCTCCGGGTCATGAAGAAAGGCCGCCGCAATATTACACTTCATCTTCTGGCCAAGGGAGAGCTGACGCTCTGGTGTTCCAAGAAGCTGTTCCATCTCCATCAGCTCAGAGAACTCTTCCAGATTCTGACGGAAACGACGTTCCGGGATCTCGTAGAGCTGCTGTAGCACCTTATAAGATTCGATGACCGGCACGTCCCACCAGAGTACGGAGCGGTTTCCAAATACAACTCCGACATGTTTATTGACTTTCATCCGGTGTCTGGACGGCTCCAGCCCATTGACAAGTACCTTCCCGGCCGTCGGCGTCAACACCCCGGAAAGCATTTTAATCGTTGTGGATTTCCCGCTCCCGTTTGGCCCGACATAGCCCACAGCCTCACCCTTTTGAATCTGAAAGTTCACATCATCTACCGCCCGGAACACATCGTACTGCGGGTGAAACATGGATGCCAGCGCCTTTCCCATGGAGCCTGGATCTTTTTTCCTTTTATATTCTTTTACTAAATGGCTGACTTCGATCTGCATAGAAACTTTTTCCCCCTTACGTTCCTGTACTGTTATATCCCTTCAGGCCCATCCGCCAGATCACGGATGCAATGCCGGCCACCAGCGCGGCCACACATGGCAGAAGGATCATGACCGGCATATCGGTTCTTCCCAGAAGGCCAAGCACCGGGTAATAGGCCACAAATCCAAGCGGCAGAATATAGGTGAACAGCCCCTGTATCGCCGCCGGGAATACCTGAAGAGGATACTTGACAAATTCCCGGCAGGTCTGTACGAGAACTGCGATATCGTCTCCCTGTACAATCCAGAAATTCAGGCAGTTAAAAATCGTGTAAATTCCGGAATTGATGACCGTCCCAAAAATCACATATTCGATCAGCAGCACGACCTCCCGTGTTCCCACTGCAAATCCGATTCCATGAATGGACCATACAAGAATCCCTACGTATACCACCATACTTAAGACCGCCTGAAAATGCATGACCTGTCCAAGCATCTGCACGAACGGTGATGCCGGACGGATCAGAAAGACATCCATGCCGCCCCACCGGATCATCTTATCGATGGACCAGACATTATCAAAAAATGCCTGTCCGATAGCCTCAATGACCGCACACATGGAAAACAACAGGCAGATCTCGTAAAAGCCCCATGCGCCAAGTCCTCCCGTCACACTGGCTACGGCCAGAATTCCGATGAACCCGCACGCCTCCCGGACAATCATGGAAATCAGCCAGATTACCGTGTCCGCCGGATACTGGGTCATACAGAGAAGACCGATTCTCATATAACAAAGCCAGAGCTTTGCATAGTATTTCCATCTCATACCATCACCCTCCCTGTACCACAACTTTTTTGATGGCAAACCGGTAAAATCCCATTACTCCGATTCCAAGCAGTACAGCCCAGACAAGCTGAAGGCCAATAAAGGAAAATGCCTGTGGGGCTGTGTATTTCCCAAGATAAATGTGAACCGGTACCGAGACCATTCCTGCAAAAGGCATATAGTCCAGCACATTTGCCACTCCTTCCGGAAAAAGGAAGAGCGGTACAATTCCTCCGGAAAGAATCGACATCAGCGCTGTCTTCGTATAGCCGATCCCATATGAATTCAGGGTAAAGAAAGAAATCAGGCCTACCATCACTTCGATCCAGAACATCAGACCGATGGAAATCAAGACACTGATAAGAAACAACACAAAATTCGCCGCGCTATCCGGACCGGTCCCGCCTAAAATAAGGGTTGCGAGTATACTGACCGGAATTCCTTTGAAAAGGAAAAAGAAAAGGAATTCCCCGACTCTTTTTCCAAAGAGCGTAAATACAAGCGGTACCGGTCTCAGAAGCTCAACGACAATATCGCCTTTCTGGACCCAGTCGGAAAACTCCCGGTTGATCCCGCCGGAAAACTGCGAGGACAGAAGCCTGGAAAGAATCACATAAGTCGTGATCTCCACCGCCGTAAATCCATGCAGCTCATCCCTGGACTGAAATACATATTTCCATAGGAAATAGTAAATCAGAATCGAGACCGCGGTTCCGAAAATATTGAACCAGAAGGCTTT
>ERZ1643246.3680-NODE-3680-length-12829-cov-6.775168_pt1 | contig 12829 bp, 13 predicted proteins | sample MGYA00579265_ERZ1643246 | MGnify/ENA primary metagenome ERZ1643246 (study PRJEB29033, sample SAMEA4952261) | chicken gut metagenome | biome: Broiler Chicken; feature: Gastrointestinal Tract; material: Caecum | place: Ireland | collected 2018 | study: Broiler... | reverse complement strand
TGATGATGCTGGCGTCTGTCTTTCTGGCCGGCGGATACGGCATCATGAGCTCAGTATGCCAGTCCACGGCAATGCTGCTTGCGGGCAGAGAGAAGAGAGGACTTGCAAACAGCACATATTATATCGGAGTGGATCTGGGGATGACGCTTGGTCCGATGATTGGCGGAGCACTGTATGGAGGATTAGATATCCGCCTCTTTTATCCGGCCCTGATGGTGACGATGCCGCTGGCCGGAGTTGTGTATCTAGCGGCCGTGAGGAAATCGTTTACTTGAAAGAAGGTATGTATAAGTGATATACTGGCTCCAAAAGAACTCAGGATCATGATCGTATCAGCGGTGATCAGTCGGCTTATTGTCCTGATCTACAATATGGCAGATTCATTTCATGTCGGACAGACTGATAATATGATAGCAGTGATATCACTGATTCAGGTCCTGACGGGAATAGGGGGACTGATACATGAATCGTGATGTGATCAAATACATTGCAATGTTCACTATGCTCCTGAATCATATTGCCAATATCTTTCTGGATCCGGGAACATTGCTTTTTACGGTGCTTGTTGATATCGGATATTTTACTGCACCGGTCATGTGCTATTTTCTGGTAGAAGGATATCACTACACCCGGTCAAAGAAAAAGTATGCCCGGCGGCTGGCTGTGTTTGCACTGATATCTGAGGTTCCTTTCTGCCTTGCATTTTCAGAAGTGTATACAGGAGAGAAAATTATATCATTCTGTGGTTTTAATATGATCTTCACTCTGTTCCTGTGCTTTTGTATTCTTCTTGCCATGGACGGTATAAAAAATGATCTCCTTCAGATTTTTGCTGTTGCCGGCCTGTTTATTCTGTCATTATTTTCCGACTGGGCTCTCGTAGCTCCGCTGTTTACAATACTATTTGCCCGTGCCGGAAGAGATAAACAACGTATCAGAAATGCATATCTGATCGGAGCAGGACTATTTGCACTGATGAATTTCAGTCCGGTTACTGATCTGCCTGGAATATTGCTCGGATTCGTATATGCCCTGATGTCTGCCGTCGGCATCCTGGCCGCAGGAGCTGTGATCGTTCGGCTGTATAATGGGAAACGTATGGAACGTGGAAAGACATTTTCCAAATGGTTCTTTTACTGGTTTTACCCCGCGCATCTGCTGGTACTGGGAATAATAAGAATAATTTTCTTATAATTCCCAATGTATATACCTGTAACCTGGTGCAGCTAAAATGTCAATATTATAATGATTCGTTAATAAAAATAGTAACAGGTATATCAATCTGTTTAGGCGGTTGTATATCTTTTACTAAATATTCAAATAATGTTTTGACGATCTGATACCCCTGTGTCGTTGGTTCCTGCCCTAATACAAAATCAATTTTGTCTTTTTTCAATAATTCTACTGAGTCTGGAATGAGGTCATGACATACAATTCGGACATCAGAATCACGTTCAGCAACTTCCAGAGCACTTGTAACGCCAGATACACCTCCACCTGTAATATAAATACCGGAAAGATTAGGATATTGATTACAGTATTCCAATGTAATTCGGAATGCTTCCTCTTTACGGTCCAGATTTGTCTGTACATCAACAATATGTATATCTGAATTTTTTTCAGACAACACGCTTTTAAAGCCTTTTAATCTTTCCTGATGACAGGTAAGGCTGGGGGTACTTATGATTATTCCTATCTCACTATTAGGTAAAAGTATTTTTGATATCAAACCGGCCGCGGTTCTTCCACCCTTGTAGTGATCCTGTCCAATAAAGCACATCGAATTTACCGAGTCGGCGCGTGAATTAAATGTGACTACAGCAATATCTTTTGCAATCAATTCATTCAAAACAGATACTATCTGAGGATGATCTAATGGAAATACCGCCATACCATTTACTCCGGCATCCTCTAATTCTTTTATAATTTTAAGTTCTTCAGCTGCTTCAAGAGTAGCCATCATTTTTATTATGACCTCAAGGCCAAAGGCTTTAAATTCCTCTTGTGCATTCTCTATTCCTTTTAAGACTTCATGGATAAAAGGATTGTAATCAGGTGTCAGGATGACACCTATTTTTATGTTTTCTTTACTGTTGACTAACGCCTTAGCCAAAAAATTCGGTTGATAATGAAGTTCGTTTGCTATTTTTAGAACCTTATCTCTTGTTGAAGAACTGACTCCGGAGCGATTATTCAAAACACGGTCAACAGTACCTCTGGATACGTTAGCAAGTTCGGCAATTTGCTTGATTGTAACTGACATAAGAATATCCCCCTTGACAGTAAATTATACTAAATAAACAATATCATAAAATCGTGCTCGTGTCTATCTTATTAATTTGAATATAAGAATTTTTTTTGAAATATTATTTTAAAAATATAATTGTGCAATATTAACATTAAAACGAGTGAATTCTTGTATATATTATATATTTACAATAAATTTTCAATATGCTATAGTTTGTTTAAACAGAAACGTGCACGAGCACGATAAAGAAAGAAGGGAAAAAATGAAGTTCGGAACACTATATTCGTATTGGGGAAACGAATGGAAATGCGACTATATCGAAACTATGAAAAAGGTAGCAGATATAGGATTCGATATTCTCGAAGTAGGAGCAGGTCATCTGACGGAGATGACGGAAAATCAATTGTCAGAAATAAAAAAAGCATCTCAAGAGCTGGGACTTACAATCACATCTAATATAGGTCCGTCAAAAGAGTATGATATTGCTTCGGAAGATCCTTCCATCAGAAAAAACGGTATACGTTTTTTAATCGATATCATGAAAGCAATGGACAAAATTGATTCCCGGTCTTTGGTAGGAGCTATGTATTCCTATTGGCCATGCGATTTTGAGACAACGGATAAAGCGGCAGCATGGGAGAGAAGCATTGCTTCTATGAAAGAAGTGGCAAAAGTCGCGGAAGAACTGAATATTGAATGCTGTCAGGAAGTGTTAAACAGATATGAAACATACATCATGACGGACTGCGATGAAGCACTTAAGTACTGCGAGCTCGTTGGCAGCAAAAACGTCAATCTTCTTCTTGATACGTTTCATATGAATATAGAGGAAGATAACATACCAGACGCAATAAGAAAAGCAGGAGATAAACTAGGACACCTGCATGTAGGTGAAGCAAACAGAAAGCTTCCGGGAATGGGGTCATTGCCATGGCGGGATATTGGTCGTGCGCTTCGAGATATTCATTATAACAAAGGTGTTGTTATGGAGCCGTTTTTGCTTTCAGGAGGGAAGGTAGGCAGTGACATTAAAGTATGGAGAGATTTAAGCAATGCCGCTGACGAAAGTACAATGAACAAATATATCCGCGATTCACTGATTTATCTACGACACGAATTTGAATTTTAGGAGGGTATAAAGTGGCAGAAATATGGACAATGGGTGAAACCTTGGTGGAAATCATGAGAACAAATGAAAACAGCGAACTTTATAAACCGGATTATTTTAAAGGCCCTTATCCCAGTGGCGCTCCTGCAATCTTTATAGACACAGCTGCAAGGCTTGGTCATAAATGCGGAATTATCAGTGGTGTTGGCCGGGATGATTTTGGCAAATGTATATTAGATCGACTAGAAAAGGATGGGGTAGATATTAGCCAGGTTTTAATTGACCCTGAAAACTCCACTGGCTGCGCTTTTGTTACATACTTTGAGGACGGCTCGAGAAAATTTATTTTTCATCTGGGAAATACGCCGGCGGCTGCGGCAAAAGCACCTGATGAAGCGGTCTTAAAAGATACCATTTATTTCCACGTGATGGGATGCTCATTGTTTGCTAAACTGGAATTCGCACAGGAAATTCTCAAAACGGTAAAAATGGCTAAAAAGGCTGGAGCTAAGATTTCTTTTGATCCTAATATAAGAAAGGAATTAATGGGAGATGAACAAGTAGTTGAAATTGTAAATGAAATTCTAAGTTATACAAATGTTTTTCTTCCCGGTCTAGAGGAACTGATGATGTTAACAGGTAAAAAAACGGAGGAATCGGCAGTTCGCGCTTGCTTTGAGATGAAAAACATGGACATCCTGGTAATAAAAAAGGGGTCAAAAGGAAGCAGTGTATACACCAGAAAAGAAATAATTTCCGCGGGGGTCTATAAAATAAATGCGATTGACAGTACAGGGGCTGGGGACAGCTTTGACGGGGCTTTCATTTGCGGACTGATTGAAGGCAGACCTTTGAGTGAGGTGATAAGGATGGCGTCTGCTGCAGGAGCATTGAATACTGCTGCATTTGGCCCTATGGAAGGTGATATATCAAAGGAAACTATTAATAAGCTGACGAAGGAGGAAATTCTATGAAAAAAGTAAATATCGGAGTGGCTGGATTAGGGTTCGGCAAAGAATTCGCATCAATTTACTGCGATCATCCGGATGTAGATAAGGTGGCGATATGTACTAGGAATCCTAACACCTTAAAAGCAGTCGGCGACGAACTTGGGATACCTGAAGAACTCAGATTTACCAATTTTGATGATATGGTAAAAGTGAACGAATTAGACGCCATTCATATCGTAACACCGATCAAAGAACATTATCCGCAGACCATGAAATCCTTAAACGCGGGAAAACATACTGCGTGTACAGTACCTATGGCTACATCTCTTGACGAACTTAGAGATATAGTGAAAACAGCAAAAGAACATAACCGTATATATACAATGATGGAAACATCATTATATACAAGAGAGTATTTGTATGTAAAAGACTTAAGAGACAGTGGAAAACTCGGGAAGATTCAATTCTTGAGAGGAGATCATATGCAGAATATGTCATTGGATGGATGGGGCGATTACTGGCAAGGATTTCCGCCTTTTTGGTATGGAACCCATGTCATGTCCCCGATTCTTGATCTTTCCGGTACGGTAGCAGAAAGCGTACGCTGTCTTGGGAGTGGAAGAGTGAATGAAGAAAGGGCGAAAAATTATGGATGTCCGTATGCTGTAGAAACAGCAACATTTAGACTGAAAGATAGCGATATCGTAGCTGAAGCCCACAGATGCCTGTTTGAAACAATACGCCAGGTACGCGAATGTTTTGACGTATATGGAGATAAAATGTCATTCGAATGGGAGCCTACAGTAGATGAGGGACATACGATTTTTACCGGAATTGATGACTTTACGAAGTTTACCGCACCAGATACAGCTGATCGACTTCCTGTAGAAATCCAGAAATATACATTGCGTGAAGCTATTCTTGATCCGAACCAACCGTCATTTATTCAGGGCAGCGGACATGGTGGTTCTCACCCACATCTCTGTCATGAATTTGTAAGGGCTATCATCGAAGAGAGGCAGCCTTATATGGATGCAGTTCGATCCGCAAATTATACAGCTGCAGGTATCTGCGCACAGGAATCAGCAAATAAAAATGGTGAAGAGATCAAAGTGCCGGATTTTAGAGATGAAATTTAATTGAGCAAATAAGAAGGAGGATGTCTAATGGAGCAATTGTTAGATATGCAGAATATCAGCAAGTCATTTGGAACAAATCGCGTCCTTCAAAATGTCCATTTTGATCTGAATAATGGAGAGGTACATGCGTTAATAGGAGAAAATGGCGCAGGGAAATCTACCTTAATGAAAATACTGATGGGAATCTATACCGCAGACTCAGGGAACATAAAGATTCATGGAAGAGAAACTGCATTTTCAGGTCCGTCTCAAGCTTTGAACGCAGGAGTGGCGATGATTCATCAGGAATTAAATCCTATTCTGGATATGTCTGTTGCAGAAAATATTTTTATGGGAAAAGAAAAGCGGAAAGGCGTTTTTACTGATAAAAAAGGTCAGGAAAAAGAGGCTGCAAAGTATCTTGAAATGCTTGGAGTACATATTTCACCGTCAAAACTGATGCGTACGCTTGATGTATCTCAGATGCAGATGGTAGAAATTGCGAAAACATTATCCTATGGCGCCAAAATCATTATTATGGACGAGCCTACTTCCGCTATTACCGATTCGGAAGTGGAAAGACTTTTTCAGAATATTGAAAAACTGAAGAAACAGGGAATAGGAATTATATATATATCCCATAAAATGGATGAACTCTTTAAAATAGCAGACAGAATTACTGTATTACGTGACGGACAATATGTACTTACATCCAGTATTAATGACATAACTCCCCAGCAGCTGATTCGTTCCATGGTTGGGCGCGAGATCAGTGAAATATATCCAGAACATAAGAGCACTGCGGGAAAAGTACTGCTCTCGGTTCGACATGCAGGAAGAAAAGGCGAGTTTAACGATATCAGCTTTGATCTTCATAGTGGCGAAAAACTGGGAATTGCAGGACTTATGGGGGCTGGTCGAACAGAACTTGTCATGGCGTTATTCGGGGCAACAAGACTTACCGAAGGGGAAATTGTAGTTGAAGGAGAAAAGGTTGATTTAAAATCTCCTGCTGATGCAATAAGACACCGAATTGCTCTCGTAACCGAAGACAGAAAGTTTTATGGACTTAATTTGATGGCATCGGTGGAAGACAACATCATATCTGTGATAGAAAAAAAGATTTCCAGTTGCGGATTCTACAACAAGAGAAAAGGGAAACGTTATGCTGAAGAAATGATAAACAAGTTAAACATAAAGGTAACGAGTCCAAAGCAACTTACAAAAAATCTTTCTGGAGGTAATCAACAGAAAGTCGTTCTTGCAAAGTGGTTGTTGAACGATCCTGATATCATCATTTTTGATGAACCTACAAGAGGTATCGATGTAGGTGCAAAAGCTGAAATATATAAGATTATAGAGGATCTTGCATGTGAAGGGAAAGGAATCATCGTTATTTCTTCAGAAATGCCTGAACTAATTGGTCTAAGCCATAGAATGATTGTGTTACATGAAGGAGAAATGACCGGAACTTTGGAAAGAAATGAGCTGATCCAGGAAAATATTATGACATTAGCATCTGGTTACAGGAAGGAGGAAATATAGTGGGTAAGATAAATAAAAATAACCTGCAGGAATTTTTGAAAAAAACTGCTATCTTGTGGGTAATGATTGCTTTAATAATCGTAATGTCTTTGATCAGTCCTACTTTCCTGACTAGTACAAATCTGATCAACGTTGTAAAGCAAGCCTCAATCACAACAATCATTGGCGTGGGAATGACGTTTGTTCTCGTAACAGGTGGAATTGATCTGTCAGTTGGATCCATCATGGCTTTTGCAGGGACACTGGCTGCATCAATGGCAGTTGCAGATAAAAATTTACCTATTATTGTCTCAATACTCACTGGCATGGCTATAGGAACGCTATGTGGACTTATTAATGGTATAGGCGTTGCTTATATTGGATTTCCGCCATTTATCATGACTTTGGGTATGATGACAATAGCAAGAGGAATACCTCTTGTTTATACCAATGGCACACCAATATTCGGGTTGTCAGATAGCTTTAACGCACTTGCAAACTCGCGAATATTAGGAATTCCTACATTAGTATATTATATGGTAGTCATATGTATAGTCGGTTATATTATCCTCAGTAAAACGGTACTTGGAAGAAGAATATACGGTATTGGAGGAAATGAAGAAGCAGCCAGATTAAGCGGCATTCCAGTAGCAAGATTGAAAATGCTTGTTTATGTATTCAGTGGTTTCTTATCAGGAATTGCAGGCATATTGATTTGCTCGCGTATTACATCCGGAAACGGAACTGTTGCAGAAGGATATGAGATGAACGCAATTTCCGCAGCGGTTATCGGAGGTGTAAGTATGACGGGAGGATCGGGAAGTGTGCTCGGAATGGTTGTAGGCGCTATGATCCTTACTATTATACAAAACAGCTTTGATATTATCGGGGTCAATTCATTCTATCAGGATATTATTAAAGGTATTATTATCTTGCTCGCAGTATTCTTAGATTTAAGGGGCAAGAAGAAATAATATACACCAAATACAAAAGGAGGGTACAAAATGAAAAAGAAAATTTTAGGGATGGTGCTGTGTGCGGCAATGTTAACTGCTATGACGGCAGGATGTACACCAGAGAGCGGAGGCTCGAGTTCCTCTGCTGGCTCAGGAGACAAGAATGCTGAGGAAGGCAGCGGAAAAGTATTTATGACCGTAAGCAATCAGCAGAATGAATTCATGGTCGGTATGGGTGAAAGTTTTCTTGAAGTAGGTAAAGCAGCGGGGTATGATGTACAGCTGATGGATGCAGACCTTGATGCTACTCAGCAGGTTTCACAGATCGAGACGGCGATTTCCGAAGGAGCTGAGGCTATTTTGATTGAGCCCTGCAGCGTAGACGGGCTTACTTCAGGTCTGCAGGCAGCTCATGACGCTGGTATTCCGATTTTCGTTATTCATAACAATGTATCCGCTACAGATTTGATTACATCACTTATTCACGTGGATGTACAACAGGGTGGAGAGCTAAAAATGCAACGTTGTATGGATGATATCGGTGGCAAAGGGAATATCGCGATTATGACCGGAACACTTGGCCAGGATACAACCAATCAGATTTGCAGCGGATATGACAAAGTCCTGGAGAAATACCCTGATGTAAATGTAGTATTTGAAGGAGCCGGAAACTGGGGCGCAACAGATGCAGCTCCTCTTGCAGAAAACTGGCTTGCATCTGGAGAGGAAATCGATGCAATTGTATGCAATAATGACGGCATGGCTCTCGGAGTTATCCCTGTACTTGAATCCGCAGGTAAAACAGGTGATATTCTTGTATATGGACTTGACGCTACTTCGGAAGGTCTTAAGGCTGTAAAGGAAGGTACAATGGCGGCAACGATATATGTAGACGCTCATGCTGAGATCGAAAAGGCGTTTGAGATGCTTGAAGATGTTAAAGCAGGCAAAGAAGTGGATTCAGAGTATGTAGTTCCCGCTGTATTGGTTACGCAGGAAAATGTAGACGAATATCTGGAGTAAAAAATATGAAATTAGCAGTTTCAGGTGAAGGTCTTGGAAGTGTCTGCACATTGGAAAAAATTCTTGAGATTATCAAAAAAAATGGAATAAGGGCGATTGAGATATGGCCGGAAAATATTCCGGTACGAGCAGGAAAACAATTGATCCACAAAAGATTTTATGCTAATCGAGATGTCGAAAAAGCCCGTGATATACTTGAGCAGGCTGGTGTGAAAGTAGCATGTGTATGCTTTGGAGCCGGATTTGTAAAAGAACTTGCAGAAAACAGGGAACTTTTTTCATCAGAACTGGTAAGAGCCGTAAGAACAGCTCATGCACTTGGCGCTAAAGTTGTTAATCACTATTGTTACTTCGTAGCAATGGGAGATGTATATTCTGTCGATGAACTAAAAGCATATTATGCAGATGCTATTAAAGAAGCAGAAAAGTATAAAATATATCTTGCTCTCGAAAATGAAGCTCACGACATAACTAAAAATCCGGTCCAGATGAAAAAGATTGTACAGGCAATGGATTCAGAATACTTCAGGACAAATTATGATGCAACTAATTATTACCAGGCGGGATATGAAGGATTTCCATATGCTTATGAAGTATTAAAAGATTTGATTGTTCATGTCCATATTAAAAACGGCTGTGTCTATTGTCCAGAATACGGTCATCGCGAGGAGTGCAAAGGCGGCGCTATGACAGGACGATATACCGGGAATTATATATATTATCCTGTGGCTTCTGACGGAGCAGTAAATATAGATGGCATGATACGGAGACTTCATCGGGATGGATATCACGGATATTGCTCTCTGGAGCCTCACACGATTCCTGAATTGTGCATCGAATACTACAAAGCTGAATCCGAGTATCTCTATACAAGAGGGTTTCAAAAAAATATGTGAAAAGTTTTACCAGGAACAGACTGATATTTTATCGGTCTGTTCCTTTTGGCTTAAATCCTTGGTTTATTGCTGAAAAAAAGAAAAAGTGATATTATATTTCATTATGAAAAATAAGAAAAAAGAAAATTTACATTTGGAGAGCAAAAGATGAAAAGAATCAGAATTATAAAGAAAAATGACGAGTTTAACAGCGATTATGATATTGGAGATATCTTTGAGATCACAGGCACATGGTATGGCGGCGTGCATATTGAGGGGAAGTCCGGAGTGCCGGTCTCGCTGGATAAGGACGAGTATACCGAACTGGATACTGAACCGGAACCAGCTGTTGAAGGGCCGGAGATACAGAGAGATATATACGTCGGCGATATCGTACAGCATTTTAAAAGAGAGTGGGTTTCCGCTGAGACATCGGAATACTTGTATAAAGTACTTGCTTTTGCGCAACATACGGAAACCGGTGAAAAACTGGTCGTCTATCAGGCGCTGTATTCGCCTTTTAAAGTCTGCGCCAGACCATACTCCATGTTTATGAGTGAGGTTGACAGAGAAAAATACCCGGATATCAAACAGCGGTACCGGTTTGAGAAAGTGCAGGTGTAAATCTTATGGCATCAGAGAGAACGGATGAACTATACAGGCTCCTGTTAAGGAAAGGGTACCCGAAAGAATTCTGTGCAGAGATTGCATACAAAAATATGAATACGGACTATACCGCCACCAGAATGCTGGGATATCTGTACCGGGTGACCAATCCCAGAATTGAAGATCTGGTAGATGAGATGCTGGCGATTCTAAGCGACAGGGATGCGATCATACAGAAAAAAGAAATGGAACAGGCACAATCCGTGCTTAATGATATTTATAATAATGGTCTGTAAACATAGGATAAAAAGGCGGAGCAGGAATAAATAACTATAATAAATAAACTTATTAGGAGGGACTGGGAATGAATGATTTACAGCGCTTTAAAGAAGCTCAGAAAAGAGATTTTGATACAGCTTTGTCAGAAATCCGGCGCGGCCGCAAACGAAGTCACTGGATGTGGTATATATTCCCCCAGATTCAGGGCCTTGGCTTCAGCAGTACTTCAGCCTATTATGCAATACAGAATATGGCGGAAGCAGAAGATTTTCTGAATGATCCATACCTGGGCGCTAACCTTAGAACAATCAGTGAAGCTCTGCTTAAATTGGATACAGATGATCCTTATCAGGTATTCGGAAGTCCCGATCATCTGAAACTGCTTTCCTGTATGACGCTGTTCGAGGCAGCTGAAGGAGAAGGCGGAGTATTTACGCAGGTGATTGAGAAATATTACGATGGAAGACGGGATGACAAAACATTGTATATTCTGGAGGAAGAAAGAGAATAGGAGAGAAGCGCTGGAAGACAATATGTCGAACAGCGCTTCTTTATATGTAAAGATCTTAAATATTTCTGCTACTTTAGGAAAAATCTCACCATTTTCTCATGCAGCTTCCGATATGGCTGATACCGCATCGGAAGATCGATCCAAGTCTTCTTATCGACAATGCTCTTATAATGTGAGAACGTATCGAAACCGGTCTTTCCGTGGTATGCACCCATTCCGCTTTCACCGAATCCGCCGAATCCCATCTCCGTGGTTGCCAGATGGATAATGGTATCGTTGATGCAGCCTCCCCCGAACCCGCAGCGTGAGGTTACTTTCTTTACAGCTGCCTTGTCGGATGTAAAGAAGTAAAGAGCCAGAGGATGGGGCATAATATTGATGCGGCGGATCACTTCATCCAGGTTGTCATACATCAGGATCGGCATAACAGGGCCGAAGATTTCTTCCTGCATGACCGCGTCGGAAAATGTTACGTTATCCATAACCGTCGGTTCAATACGGAGCGTTTTGCGCTCAGAATTTCCGCCGTGTACAACTTTCTTTTCATCGATCAGACCCGTGATTCTGTCAAAATGCTTTTCATTGATGATCTTCCCGTAATTTGGATTATGAAGCGGCTGTTTTCCGTACTGTTTCTGGATTTGTTTCTTTACTTCTTTTATCAGCTTGTCTTTTATAGACCGGTGGCAGTAGACATAATCCGGTGCAACGCAGGTCTGTCCGCAGTTCAGATATTTCCCGAAGACAATCCTTCTTGCCGCAAGTTTGATATCGGCCGTCTGGTCTACGATGCACGGGCTCTTTCCGCCCAGTTCGAGCGTTATGGGAGTAAGATATTCTGCCGCGTTTCGCATAACCTCTTTTCCAACAGCCTGGCTCCCGGTGAAGAAGATATAGTCAAAGTGTTCATGAAGGAGGCACGTGTTTTCCGCCCGTCCGCCGGTTACAACAGCCACATACTGTGGTTCAAAGCACTCGGTAAGGATATGCTGGATCACTTCGCTGGTGTGCGGAGAATAGGCGCTGGGCTTTACTACAGCTGTATTTCCCGCCGCCAGAGCGTCCACAAGCGGGGAGAGCGTCAGCATGAACGGATAATTCCATGGACTCATGATCAATGTTACACCATACGGCGACGGCTTCTTATAACTCCGGGAATGGAACTGCGCAAGCGGTGTCCGGACTGTTTTTTCTCCGGCAAAACGTTTCGTATGCTTCAGCATATAGCTGATCTCTTCCAGCACCAGGCCGGTTTCGCACATATAACTTTCAAATCCGCTTTTCCCAAGATCTTTTTTCAGAGCGTCGTGGATTTCCGTTTCATGTCCGGAGATGGCATTATAAAGTTTCTGAAGTGCCGCAAGACGGGTATTGACCGGAAGTGTAGCACCGGTGTAAAAATATTTTCTCTGCCTTGTTACGATATCTTTAATTTCCTGTTCCGTCATTTTCATCTGCTCCTTTTCCCGAAATATTGTTTTCTGCGTCCGGTTCTTTTTCCGGATCTTCCCCGGTATCTGTCATCAACATACGATAGAACGGCTCCAGTTCCGATGCATCCATGAGAACCGGGACGGGGTAGAGCGGATTGGCCTCTTTGTCCGCGTAATGGGCAAGCTTTGGAATATCTG
>ERZ1643246.3677-NODE-3677-length-12831-cov-5.339621_pt1 | contig 12831 bp, 12 predicted proteins | sample MGYA00579265_ERZ1643246 | MGnify/ENA primary metagenome ERZ1643246 (study PRJEB29033, sample SAMEA4952261) | chicken gut metagenome | biome: Broiler Chicken; feature: Gastrointestinal Tract; material: Caecum | place: Ireland | collected 2018 | study: Broiler... | reverse complement strand
TACAATCTCCAGATGTTCTGACGCAATCTCATTTGCCGCATCAATGGCATCAGTAAGATTTTCGGCGACAAGAATATGCCCGTAGTTGTCCAGCGATTTCCGGATGATCTCGCCCCGTGAGAGTTCACTGATGAACCGGTCCGTCCAGTCGGATACTTCCTTTGCAAGTTTTTCGCTTGTTGTGACCAGAATCGCGCTTGCCATCTCATCATGTTCCGCCTGAGAGAGCAGATCGGCAGCCACAAATCTTGGATTCGCGGTCTCATCCGCAAGAACAAGGATTTCGCTTGGGCCTGCTACGGAATCGATGCTCACATGTCCGTAGACTGATTTTTTAGCCAGAGCCACATAGATGTTGCCTGGACCTACGATCTTGTCCACTTTTGGAATACTCTCTGTTCCATAGGCAAGCGCTGCGATAGCCTGAGCTCCCCCCGCTTTGTAGATGCGGTCAGCCCCCGCTTCGTGTGCAGCAACAAGAGTGGTGGCTGTAACGCGGCCGTCTCTGCCGGGCGGAGTGGTCATGATGATTTCATCCACGCCTGCTACTTTGGCTGGTATGATGTTCATGAGCACAGAGGAAGGATAGGCGGCTTTGCCTCCCGGAACATAGACGCCGACCCGGTGCAGAGCCGTTACCTTCTGCCCGAGTATCGTTCCGTCCGGTTTACTGTCGAACCAGCTGTACTGCCGCTGCTTTTCGTGATAGGTCCGAATATTGTCAAGCGCTTTTCTTATGATATCGACAAGTCCAGGGTCTACCTCGTCATATGCCTCTTTGATCTCATCTTCAGTGACCAGGATATTGTCCGCACTGATATGGGCTCCGTCAAATTTCTCAGTGTATTCAAAGAGGGCCTGATCCCTTTTTTCTTTTACGGCATCCAGGATTTCCCGTACGCTTTCTTCATATTTTCCGTAGCTGTTTGGACTGCGTTTCAACAGCTTTTCCAGCAGATCCGTTTTCGTATTCTGATCCAGTTTCTCAATTCTCATTTCTTCCTCCTATTGTTCCCTGAGAAATGTCCGCAGGTCTGTAATCAGTTTTTTAACTCTGTCGTTTTCCATCCGCATACTCACCGGATTCACGATCATACGGGCAGACAGCGGGCAGACTTCCTCAAGTACTACAAGTCCGTTTTCTTTCAGAGTGGAGCCGGTCTCCACAATATCCACGATCACTTCTGAGAGACCAACGATAGGCGCCAGCTCGATCGAGCCGTTCATCTTGATGATCTCTACAGTCTGATGTTTTTTGTTATAGAAATAATCTTTGGCGATCTTCGGATATTTTGTCGCTACGCGGATCAGTTCGTGATGCTGCAGAAGCTCTGCGGCGTCCTCGTGTCCGCACACACACATCCTGCATTTTCCGAAGCCAAGATCCAGTACTTCGTGTACTTTTCTTCCCTCTTCGATGATCGTATCCTTTCCGACCACACCGATATCCGCAGCTCCGTATTCTACATAAGTAGGCACATCCGGACCTTTCGCAAGGAAGAACTTCAGTTTCAGTTCTTCATTGGTAAAGATCAGTTTTCTGGAATTTTTATCTTTCATTTCATCACAGGTGATGCCGAGCTTTTCCAGCATCTCCAGCGTCTTGCTTGCCAGGCGCCCTTTCGTAAGGGCAAATGTCAGATATCTCATAAGTCATGCTCCTTTAATCCTGCTTTTTCAGATCCACAAGTTTTTCCTCACCGGTCTTGAGATTCAGCATTTCGATCTTTTCGTCATCCCGCAGATATAACATGGCAGATACATCGGTTCGGCGGGCATATTCTTCGTAAATATCCCGTTCTTCTTCCGGTTCACGCTTGATCAGTTCGATGTTCCGTCCTTTGCCTCGAAAACTGCAGGCAAGAGAGACCGCATGCTCTTCGGTCTGTTCTGTATAGACGATCAGATTTTTATGTACGGTATCTACGGTAATCTTCTGCCGATTCAGTGCACTCATCAGTTCATCAACGATGATTGCAAAACCGATAGATGGTGTATTTTTCCCGAATTTCTCCAGAAGATGATCATATCTTCCGCCGCGGACGATGGCGTCTCCGGTTCCGTACGTATAGGCACGGAAGATTACCCCTGTGTAATATCCGTAATTTCCGCTCATGCTCAGATCAAAAGTGACATGGTCCTCTGCGCCGTAGAGCTTCAGGAGACGATAGATCTGCTGAAGTCTCGTGACGCCCAGGCGGGCATTCAGATCCGGAGCCGCTTTCAACGCCAGATCGAGCACTTCCGCTCCGCCTACAAGTTCGGGAAGCATATGAAATGCTTTCCTGATAGTTTCTTTTACATTTCTGCTGTCGAGAAGTTCTTCTACTCCGAAGTAATTCCTGTTTGTTATAAGAGCGCGCACTTCATTGCTCTCCTCTTCGCCAAGTTCCGCTCCGCTCATAAGGCCGCGGATGAAGTCAACATGACCGATGCTGACCTGAAATTCTTTTAACCCGACTTTTTTCAGGCCGTCTACCACCATGGCGATCATCTCCGCGTCAGCCTCAATGGAGTCCAGTCCGATCAGCTCCGCGCCGAGCTGGGTGTTCTCCTTTAATCTTCCCTGATAACTGGAATGATTGATAAATGTATTTCCGGCATAGCAGAGACGGATCGGAAAATCTTCATTCTCAAAAAGTGTTGCGGCAGCCCGTGCCACGGAAGGAGTGATATCCGGCCGGAGGGCAAGGATATTTCCTTCTCTGTCGAAGAATTTATAGAGTTCCTGTGTAGATGTGGATCCGATCTCCTCGCGGAATACGTCATAGTATTCAAACGTGGGTGTCTGTATATCCTGATAACCGTACAGATGAAGTACAGTACTCAGTTTTTTCTGAAGTGCAAGTTTGGTTTCGCATTCTTTGTTGTAAATATCCCGGACGCCTTCCGGAGTGTGAAGTTTCTGTTCCATATGCTCTCCTCTTTCACTTTAATGTGCTACTACGTTAAACCACCTTGTAATTATACGGATTTTATACTGCCCTGTCAATCCCTGCGGTCCAGATCTTTCTGTATCAGATCAAGATAAGGTACGAAGTACCCCTGCTTCAGTTCCATGAACCATCCCGGCTCCAGTTCGTCATACCGGAAACTTTTCCTTCCGCCCTGTTCCGCCCGATCCCAGAACTTTCTGATCTGTTCATACCGCATATAATACAGTTCATCCCGTGTACTGAAGTAAATAAGCAGAAAAGAAATTCCTCCCTGTTTCTCGAATTTTTCCATAAAGTCCATCTGATGCGCATGGACGTTCTGGAGAGGAAAGGTATCCGCTCTGCATTCTTTTGCGTCGAAGCAGACTGGGATTCCCTGTACCGCTCCGATATAATCCACCGTACTGATCTTGTCGAAATAAGCCAGAGTAATATGCCGGTTTTCCTGATCAATTTTAACCGGCGTGATGGGGGTTGGAATCTTTTGGATTAAAGCAAGACCCATCTCCGAGTATCTTTCATTTGTATGATTGATAAATTCTTCTAAAGTTGATCCGCGAAGCCCTCTTGAATTCCATGTGGCCATTGCATACCGCTCCTTTTTATGTTTTTATCTGCGCATATCCTGAGAAAAATCTCCGGCGGAGGAGCTGTTATTGTCTTCCCGGACAGTTCCGAGAGTGTACCGCCGCATACCGGAATACAGAGTCTGACAGAGTGGAGCAGCTGGGATTTCAATCCGTAAGCACTCCTGTACTGGTCGTTGATGCGTCGGTCTCCGTATTTATAATCTCCTATGATCGGATGCCCCTGAGAGGCCATGTGAGCGCGGATCTGGTGGGTCTTTCCCGTGATCAGATGCACTTCCAGCAAAGTGACGTCATCCCCTGTTTCGAGAGGGCGGTATTCGGTTCGTATCTCTGAGGCTCCTTCCTTTTTTTCTTTGCTGAAAACAACACGGTTGGTACGGGGATCTTTTTTCAGATAACCGCTGAGCCGCCCTTTTTCTTTCACAGTACCGGCTACCAGGCAGAGATAATATTTTTTCAGGCTTCTGTTCCGGAACATAGCGCTTAGCTCCTGAAGGGCGGAAAGTGTTTTCCCTGCCGCGACAATGCCGCTTGTGTTGCGATCCAACCGGTTGCATACTGCAGGATGGAATGTGCGCAGTTCTGATTCCGTAATCTGGCGGGTATCGAGAAGATATCCTGTCAGGTATTCCACCAGGGATACATCATCTTTGGATGCCTTCTGGGAAAGCATTCCCGCCGGCTTGTTTATAAAGATTGTATGTCTGTCCTCATATAATATGTCAAGATCGGACGGGAGTTCTCTGACAGTCGGTGAGGTTTCTCGCTGAGGCGAGAACTTTTCAATCGTATCGTCAGAGAGGAACATTCTGACGATATCGTCCTGTGAAAGCTTTTCCTGCCCGGATACTTTTTTCCCGTTGAGAGTAATGTTTTTTTTACGAAGCATCTTATACAGGAAACTCTTCGGAGCAAGAGTCATATATTTTGAAAGAAATTTGTCCAGACGTTGTCCGGCTTCATTTGAATTTATTTTTATCTCTCTCATAGTTCTTCTTTCTGACTTCTGTTACGCAATGCTTTTCCCGATTTTTTCTGCGCTGCATGAATCCCTCCGCCTTTAATATAAGACCGTGAGGAATTGTTTTTGCCCCCAGCCGTGCAGCTTTCATGCTGATTCCATAGATAGAGATCTCTTTCCTGCGGCGGCTGTCAGTCAGTGCCTGATGCACAACAGCGGGAGCCTTTGCAAGCGTGAGCTTTTTCAGAGGATCCGTGAGCGGACCGCTTATGCGGAAGAACTCTGTGTCTACTGGCCCCGGACATACTGCGGTTACGATAATGCCGCCCGGTTTCAGTTCTGTGTGGAGAGCCCGGGAAAGACTCAGCACATAAGACTTTGTAGCTGCATATACGGCGAAAGACGGCTGAGGGCAGAATGCAGCCGCGGAAGCAATGTTGATGATCCTGCCCCCTTTGTTCATATAAGGGAGCGTAAGCCGGATCATCTGCGTCAGCGCCCGGCAGTTCTGTCTGCAGTTTTTTGCTCTCCCTGGCAATCTCCTGAAATGTACCGTTCCGGCCGAAGCCGGCTGCATTGACCAGCATGCGTACCTCGGGAGAACACTCTTTGAGTTTTCTGCGATAATCCTTATAGACCTGTTTTTTTAACAGATCTCCGTCAATGATCCTCAGTGGGATTCTGCTTTGCTCTCTGAGCTGTTCCAGTCTTTCTTTTCGTCTGGCAATCACCCAGATTTCGTCAAGACTTTTGTAGAAATACCCGATCTGACGGACGAATTCTCTTCCTATTCCGGAAGATGCCCCGGTTACAACTGCTATCTTCATAAATATCCTCACTTCTTTTTGTGGACATTGCGTATTGTCTTTTTCTTTTTCGTATTTTTATTCTTTTTGTTTTTTATATTCTCGTTAGATTTTCCACTGACCCGCCCATTATGCTCTGTCTTTGGTCTGATCAGGCATTTAGGGCCGTATCCTACAAGATCCATACGCCCGGCACGCCGAAGCGCTTCCAGGACAAGATCATAAAGAGCCGGATTCCTGTACTGGATCAATGCTCTCTGCATTGCCTTTTCATGGGGATTTCTGGGTACATACACCGGCTGCATGGTCCGGGGATCCAGACCGGTATAATACATACAGGTGGAAAGCGTGGAGGGAGTAGGATAAAAATCCTGTACCTGTTCCGGCATATAGCCGAGATCCCTGCAGTATTCGGCAAGCTTTACCGCCTCTTTTAATGTAGAACCGGGATGGGAAGACATGAGATAAGGAACAAGGTACTGTTTCTTTCCGAGTCTCTCATTCATCCGTCGGAACTCTTCCGTGAATCTTTCATATACGCTGTGTTCAGGTTTTCCCATCAGGGAGAGAACCGGAGCGGCTACGTGTTCGGGCGCCACTTTGAGCTGACCGCTTACATGATACTGGCAGAGTTCGCGGAGAAACTCCTTTTTCTTATCAGCCAGCAGATAGTCGAAACGGATTCCGGATCGTATGAATACTTTCTTTACTCCGGGGATGTGCCTCAGCTTTTTTAGCAGAGCGACGTAATCGCTGTGATCGGCATCCAGGTTCCCGCAGGGCGACGGGAACAGACACTGTCTGTTTTGGCAGACGCCGTGTTCGAGCTGCTTTTTACAGGAGGGATGCCGGAAGTTCGCAGTTGGACCGCCTACATCATGAATATATCCTTTAAAGTCTTTTTCCTTTGTGATTTCTTCAGCTTCTTTCAGAAGAGATTCGTGGCTTCTTACCTGCACGATCCTTCCCTGGTGAAAGGTCAGAGCGCAGAAACTGCATCCGCCGAAACACCCTCTGTTGCTGATGAGGCTGAAGCGTATCTCGGATATAGCCGGTATTCCGCCTTTGCTCTCATAGGATGGATGGTATGTCCTCATATAAGGAAGATCATATACGTCATCCATCTCGGTCATGTTCAATGGCTTCGCCGGCGGATTCTGGATCACAAAGAGATGGTCCGAATATGGCTCTGCAAGCCGCCGTCCGTTAAAAGCGTCAGTATTTAAGTACTGTGTGTAAAAGCTTTTTGCGTATGTTTTCCTGTCCGCTTTCAGCTCCTCGTAGGAAGGCAGGAACTCTGCGTCGTAGATACGGCTGCGATCTTTTACCTTTACGACAGTTCCGTCAATATAAGTCAGTTCTTCTACGGGAATCCCCGCATCCAGCGCATCCGCGATCTCTACGATAGAGCGCTCTCCCATTCCGTAGGAGATGATATCTGCGCCTGAATCCAGAAGAACAGAACGTTTCAGCCTGTCCGACCAGTAATCATAATGTGCCATCCGTCTGAGACTTGCCTCTATCCCGCCCAGTATGACAGGAGTCTTCTTGTATTTCTGCCGGATGAGATTGCCATATACAACACATGCATAATCCGGTCTCTTCCCCATCTCTCCGCCGGGCGTATAGGCGTCGGTCTTCCGGCGCTTTTTTGACACGGAATAATGATTGACCATAGAGTCCATGTTTCCGGCGGATACAAGAAACCCAAGCCGGGGTTCTCCGAATACGGCAATACTCTCCGGGTCTTTCCAGTCCGGCTGCGATATGATCCCCACACGATAACCCCGGGATTCAAGCACACGGCTGATGATGGCATGTCCGAAAGATGGGTGATCTACGTAGGCGTCTCCGATCACATAGGCGAAATCAACCTGATCCCACCCTCTTTTTTTCATATCACTTTTGCTTATCGGCAAAAAATCATTTTTTGTCACGTTCTGTTCCCGCACCTTTCATAGGTATGTCTGAAAATATCATTGAAGTCATGGATAAAGTAATCTGCCAGCCGTTTTTTCTCCGTTTCAAGCGGTCTGGAGAATTCGTCGTCTACGGCGCATACTTCCATGCCGGCATTTTTCCCGGCCAGTATGCCGTTTGGGACATCCTCGAAGACAAGGCAGGTTCCCGGATCGACGCCCAGATCTTCCGCTACTTTCAGATACACATCCGGCGCCGGTTTCCCGGCCGCCACCTCGCAGGAGGTGCGCACGGAATCAAAATAGCAGGAAAGGCCTCGGGCGTTTAAAGCGGCCTCTGCGATCTCCCTGTTGTTGCTTGTGGCAATCCCGAGAAATACGCCTCTATCTTTCATATATTGCAGAAATTCCACGGCTCCCGGTTTCGGAAATACTTCTGTGGCGTAAAGCCGAATCGTCATATCACGCCATTCCTGCATTACCTGTTCTACCGTCTGATCCAGTGTGTGAAACGTATCTACAAAATACTGTGCTGTTTCTGTATAACTCATCCCTTCGATATCTTTGTGGAATGTATCGGGTTCCGTGAGATGATATTTGTTCATGTAGATCCGATCCACTTCCGGCCAGATCCACATGGAATCCACGAGAGATCCGTCCATATCAAATATTACGGCTTTTTTTCCTGTTAGCATAGGTTCTTTACCTCTTCTTCCGTCAGTTTCCGGTATTCACCGGGACTCAGATTCTCATCCAGGACAAGCGCTCCCATCTGCAGACGTTTTAAATAAACTACTTCTTTTCCCACTGCCTCAAACATACGCTTGACCTGATGAAACCGTCCTTCACGGATGGTCAGGCGTATCTCCGATATTTCACCGGATGAGCAGATATGAAGCTCCGCAGGGAGGGTTTGTTTGTCATCTCCGATATCAAGACCGTGTGCAAATTTCATTACGTCCTGTTCCGTAACTTGTCCGTTTACCCTGGCAAAATAGACTTTATCCACATGTTTGCCGGGGGATAGAAGGTTGTGTGCAAGTTTCCCGTTATTGGTGATAAGGAGAAGCCCTTCAGTGTCCTTATCAAGTCTTCCGACCGGAAAGAGATTGCTCCGTCTGCGGTCGCTGATCAGGTCGAGCACTGTCTTTTCACGCCTGTCTTCCGTGGCGGATACGACGCCGGCCGGTTTGTTGAGCATATAGTATTCATACTCTTCATAGATAACTGGCTGGCCATGAAATAAAACCCGGTCTTTGTCCGTATCAATTTTGATATCCGGACGGCGCGCAGCAGCTTCGTTGACAGAAACACTTCCGATGCGGATCTCTTTCTTGATCTGACTTCTCGTACCCATTCCCATGTCCGCAAGATATTTGTCAAGTCTTATCATCATGCCGACTGCCACCGCCATCCTGGAAGATATTTATTCTTCAGCATCTGTCTGGACAGTTTTCCAAATCCCAGCGGATAACCATCCACACATACCAGATACCAGCCTTTCTCTTTGTCGGATACAAGATCCTCCACGTCCAGAGTCTCACCTTTTAAATAACGGATCACTCTCTCGTCTTCTGATGAGAGATCAATAATGCGGCCATATTCCTCTTTTTTCAGATTCATGGCAAGAGCCTGGCTTGGTTCAAATCTTTTTTTCTTAAGCTCTCCCAGGAGAAGCCCTGTGCGTAGAAAACGGACCCCGTTAAGAGCTGGCAGGCCTTCCGGCATATAATAAACTTTGTCGCCCCGGATATCAATTCTGGAAGGATCGAATTCCCGGTTTATATCGCTTAAAAAATCATCCAGTTCCCCGGGAAGTATTTTCTTTCGAGAGATGGCGGAACAGGAAGCATCACAGGAATGTGGAATCCCCTCTCCTCCTTTTTTCAAAAGAGCCAGGTAATGGCCTTCGCCTTTCATCCGGTACGGGAAAATACGGACCGTACGCAAAAGTCGCTCATCGTGAGACGCAGCCGCTTCCGGCATGCCGCTGCTGAATCCCTCATAACCTTCCATCTCGCAGGGGTCGAATTCCGGGTGTGTTTCCAGAAGATATTCGATGGTCTGTTCGTTCTCTTCAGGAGAGAACGTGCAGGTGGAATACAGCATCATGCCGCCCGGTTTCAGCATTTCGGCTGCCTGAGTGATAATGCTCTTCTGGATCTTTGAGAAGTATTCAGGACCGTGTTCCTCCCATGCACGGATCATCTTTTTATCTTTGCGGAACATGCCTTCTCCCGAGCACGGAGCGTCGATCAGGATCTTGTCAAAATATTCCCTGAAATACGGGATCAGCCTGCCTGGTTCCTCACTCAGGACGAGGACATTTCCAATGCCCATAAGTTCGATGTTTTTAAGCAGTCCCTTTGCGCGGGAACTGCTCAGATCATTGGCCGCCAGAACGCCTGTACCGTTTAGTCTGGCTCCCAGTTCCGTCGCTTTTCCTCCCGGCGCTGCACATACGTCGAGTACCCGGTCTCCGGGGCATATGGGAAGCCGGTCAGCGGGAGTCATCGCACTTGGCTCCTGCAGATAATACAGCCCCGCAAAATAATACGGATGTCTGGCCGGATGGCAGTTTTCTCCGTCGTAGTAAAACCCGTTGTGTATCCATGGAACCGGTTCAAGAGGCCATGGAGCAATCTTCAGAAAATCCTCTGTGGAGATCTTGGCTGTATTTACACGGAGCCCATAGTGGCGGGGTTCGTCAAAACATTTCAGGTATTCACTGTATTCATCGCCGATCAGGCGTTTCATTTTCTCTTCAAATGCTGTTGGCAGACTCATCTTTTCCTCCATATAATCTCTTAACAAAAGGGGCGGACCGTTTCAAAGGTCCGGATTGCACATAGTATATTTATTATATCATGTTTTCAGGATGCTTGAAACCCCAGTCTTTTATCTTCCAGATACTTAAGCGCCGGATAAGGATTTACACTGATCTCCCGGTCATTGTCGTATATGTAGATACCAAGGTGCAGGTGTACGGGGAATTTTCCTCGTGTTCCTTCTTCGGTGCCGTATCCGGTATCTCCCATAAATCCCAGCAGGTCACCCGCCTTAACATCATCTCCTTCTTCGATATCTGCGTAGGAATCCAGATGTGCATAGTAAAAATAGGCGCCGTGAGGGGAGCGGATGCCGATGCGGTAACCTCCCAGTTCCAGCCAGCCTTTATTCTGCACGACTCCGTCTGTTATGCTGATGACAGGAAGAACTCCTCTTTTGTTTTCAGAGGACATGATATCCGTGCCTTCATGACCGCGTTCTTCTTTATAGGTTCTGTCAAACATCCAGGAATCCTCGAAGGTTACGCCGATATCAGGGTCATCTGAAGCGGCTACGGGAAAATAGGTCAAATCATCCCATACAGCCTGGCAGGCTGAGAGATACCCGGCCCACCCCTTTGCTCTCTCCCATCGTTTTCTCATGGAAAGAGCCTCCGCCGGCGTTATGTGTATATCCTTTTCTCCAAACTTGTTCTCCAGCCAGCAGACGGCAAGATACTCTCCAGGATCCTCCATATCGCTGATCTGCTCCAGCGTCCATTTATCAACCGGCTGACGTCGGAAATTTTCACTTTCAAGTATATTGTCAGTCAGACGGCTGTCCTCACTGATATACTGGAGTCTGGGAATCCACATCGCAGAGGCAAATACAAGGAGAAACAAAAGAAAAATATGTCGAAAATATCGTCTCAAGAAAAAACTCCTTTTCTTTTACTATATGAGCGGTTCATAAAGAAGATACGGCCGACATATATCTAAAATGACCACTTATTGATCCAAACAGGAGCATATGATTATGAAACAAATGCTGTCAGGTATAATGGTTCTCTTTCTCTTCCTCGCTATGTTATTTTTGCCGAAGACAGTATTTTCAGGTGCGGCAGATGGTCTCCTTCTGTGGTTTCAGGTCGTATTTCCAACGCTCTTTCCGTTTATGCTTGGATTGTCCTCCAGACTGTTTGCCACCTCATCCAACGGCGCTTTTGCTGTCATTGCGGGATTCCTGTGCGGATACCCAATGGGGGCGAAAATATCGGCCGATCTTGTACGTACGGGAAACATTACTCATGAAGAAGGAACTTATCTTCTATCTTTCTGTAATAATACAAGCCCGGTTTTTATCATGAACTTTATCGTATGGAAGACACTGGGAAGAAACGAACTTATGATGCCGACCCTTCTGATTCTAATGCTTGTTCCTGCGTTCCTGAGCATTATATTTCGAAAATTTTATCTGAAAGGAAAGAAACGTTTCCCGGATGTGAAAGCGGATGAATCCGCTGCGGGAAGAAAATTTGATATGTCTGTTTTTGATTCATGTATGATGGAGAGCTTTGAATCGATCGTAAAAGTAGGCGGCTATATCATCTTCTTTTCAATACTCACCGCTTTAATGACTGAGATATCCGGAGGCAATTTTATGATCAGAGTAATCACACCATTCCTCGAGATGACAAACGGTATTGTTTTGCTTAAGAATTCCATATCAGATCTCACAGTCAGCTATCCGCTTATACTGGGGCTGACCTCTTTTGGCGGTATGTGTGCCGCCGCCCAGACAGAATGTATGCTGGGAGGAACTTCTATTCCGTTCTTTCCGTACATCATACAAAAACTGGCTGCCGCAGTGACAGCCAGTTTGATAGGTTCGTTGTATATACGACTGATATAGCTAAAGAAGAATTAATTCTGGGAATTATAATTGTCATCGGCAGAATCCTCATCAGGAATCTCCAACTCCGCTCTGTTGGAACGAACTGTGTCGTAACACTCCTGAAGGGAATTGATCAGACCGTCATATTTTGTCGTATAACTGTCAAGGGTATGTCCGATGATGCTCTCTGCATTGGCGAGAAGATCGTCCGTATACTGTATCGCTCCTATACGGATTGCATTGGCGTCGGATGTCGCATTGTCTATGATCTCCTGAGCCTGAGCCGTTGCCTGAGTCACAATCTCGTTTGCCTGTGCATAAGCCTGCTGCATGATCTCATGTTCGCTTACAAGCTCTGTAGTCTGTACCTGAGCTTCCTCGATCATGGCGTCGGCCTTTGCTTTTGCATCGGCAAGTATGGCGTCGCGGTTAGCGATGATCTTCTGATAACGTTTGATCTCATCAGGAGTCTTCATGCGAAGTTCTCTCAACAGTTCGTCAAGATGCTCCTTGTTGACGATGATCTTAGTTGTAGACAGGGGCTGGAATTTACAATCTCTGTCGATATATTCTTCGATCTCTTCAATAATCTGCTCAATACGGCTGCTCATTTGTTACACTCTCCTTTTGTACTCATCTTTTTCCTAAGTTCCACAGCAACTGCTTCCGGCACAAACTGTGACAGATCTCCCCCAAAAGCAGCGATCTCCTTTACTGTGGTGGAACTCAAATATGAATATTCAATACTGGTAGTCAAAAACATTGTCTCAACATTTGGTTCCAGTTTATGATTGGTCTGTGACATCTGTAACTCATACTCAAAATCCGTGATCGCGCGCAGTCCTCTTATGATCAGGTCCGCGTCCATCTTCGCCGCAAAATCGACGAGAAGTCCGTTAAATGGAACAATCCGGACATTTTTGAGATCTTTTGTCACTTCCTCTAACATTTTAACAC
>ERZ1643246.3673-NODE-3673-length-12846-cov-7.053084_pt1 | contig 12846 bp, 20 predicted proteins | sample MGYA00579265_ERZ1643246 | MGnify/ENA primary metagenome ERZ1643246 (study PRJEB29033, sample SAMEA4952261) | chicken gut metagenome | biome: Broiler Chicken; feature: Gastrointestinal Tract; material: Caecum | place: Ireland | collected 2018 | study: Broiler... | reverse complement strand
TATGGTTTCAGACATCCGAAACGCTTGCATATCGGTAAAGACCTGAATGATTGTGGCTAAATCATGAAAAATCAAACTTGCAGGGATTGGTTAAGAGAAAAAATAACAGACGGGGAATATTGCCTGTGCGATTGGGTCAGGGAAGAAGCGAAGGAAAAAGGATTCACGAGAGCGGAATTAAAAGAAGCCAGAAACTATCTAGGGGTGAAAACATTTCACCAGTTCGATGAAGATGGCCCCACACCTAATTGGTTTTGGTATTTGGAGGAGAATGGATGAAAGAAAAAGACATCGAAAGAATCCTGGTCACCGAAGTGAAGAAGCTGGGCGGCCGGGCCTATAAATGGACAAGCCCCGGTAACGATGGGGTGCCGGACCGGATTGTAATCCTTCCGGGAAGGCCGCCGATATTCGTTGAGTTGAAAACTGAGCTTGGGAGGTTGACGGCCTTACAGAAAGTTCAGATCAGCCGGTTGAGAGACTTAGGCCAGGATGTCCGAGTGTTGTATGGGATGGATGATGTAGGCCGATTCCTGAAGGAGATAGGAGGTGATGCCGAATGATATTCAGACCGCATGCCTACCAGCAGCATTGCATTGACCAGATTATCCGGATCAAGAAGCTGGGGCTCTTTCTGGATATGGGTTAGGGCCTTGGAAAAACAGTCACCACCCTGACGGCCATCCGGGAGTTGAAATATAACCGATTCCAGGTTCGGAAGGTCCTGGTCATCGCCCCCAAGAAAGTGGCGGAGGGTACCTGGACGAAGGAAAAGGATAAATGGGACCACACCCGTATCCTTCGGGTATCCCCGGTCCTGGGGAGCCAGACCAAGCGAATCCGGGCCCTGAACACGCCGGCGGATTTGTATATCATCAACCGGGAAAACGTCTGCTGGCTGGTGGATTACTACCGGAATGCTTGGCCCTTTGACATGGTGGTGGTGGATGAGAGCAGCAGCTTTAAGAGCCACAGTGCTAAGCGTTTTAAAGCACTGGCCAGCATGGGGCCCCATATCGACCGGATGGTTGAGCTGACCGGTACGCCTTCCCCCAATGGCCTGGAGGACCTGTGGAGCCAGATTTATCTGCTGGATGGCGGAGAACGGTTGGGAAAGCGATACACACAGTTCAGGGAACGGTACTTCCAGCCGGATAAACGTGGGGCAGACGGTATGGTCTACAGCTACGAGGCAAAGCCTGGGACAGAAGAGAGCATTCTGAAGAAAATTTCCGATATCTGCATTTCCATGAAGGCGGAGGATTACCTACAGCTGCCGGATATCACCTATCACGAAATCCCGGTTGAACTGGATTCCAAATCCCGGAAAGCTTACTTTGACTTGGAACGGCAGATGGTACTGGCCCTTCCGGAGGAGGAAACGGACATCAGCGTGACCAGCGCGGCGGCCTTAAGTAATAAGCTCTTACAGCTGGCCAACGGGGCGATTTACGATGAGGACCGGCAGGTCCACGAGATCCACAGCTGTAAGATCGAGGCATTTCTGGAGCTGATCGAGAGCCTGCAAGGGAAGCCGGCATTGGTGTTTTATAATTATCAGCACGACCGGGAAAGGATTTTAAAAGCGCTGGACGGTAAGGGACTGCGGATCCGGGAACTGAAAACCACACAGGATGAGGATGATTGGAATTCCCGGAAGATTGATATTCTTTTGGCCCATCCGGCCAGCAGCGCTTACGGCTTGAACCTGCAGCAGGGAGGGAACCATGTGATCTGGTTTGGCCTGACCTGGAACTATGAGCTGTATACCCAGGCGAATAAGCGGCTGCACCGGCAGGGACAGGCGGAAAAGGTGATCATCCACCATCTGGTGTGTACGGAAACCCGGGATGAGGATGTGATGGAGGCCCTGCACCGGAAGGATGATGTGCAGAACTGGGTGATGGAATCACTGAAAGCAAGGATCCGGGCGATCAGAAAGGGGAACATAGGATGATGGTGGACATTAGGAAACGAATTTTAGCAGCCGGGGAACCATTTGGATATACGGGAAAGGGCAACGTTCAGGAGAAAAGGGTAAGGTGCCAAGGGTGTGGAGAATGGATCCGGTCGGATGAAGATCTGGAGAACGTCGAGTACGTGAAAACCAAACGTGGTAGCGAGTGGTTCTTCCATACGGCTTGTGCGAACCAGGTTTGGCAGAGAAAAATTTGTTGATATGAGGAGGGATAAAAGATGTTTGTGAAGCAGATCGATAAGAGAGCCGCCCTGGAACTGGCGGCGAAAGGGGAAGAATGTTTTTGTGATGTGTCCGACAACTCCGGATCCGGAGAAGTGGACGGATTATGGGACGGATACCCTGGAAAACATGTTAAATGGCTGTCTGTTCTTCCGTCAGGAACCGGCGATGGAGGTTGAAATAACCGGGGCAGGCCCGAAAGGGGAGCAGACGGTTCTCCCACCAGGAAAAATACAGAAACAGTGTAGGGCCAAAAAGACAGTGGATGTTGGGAAGCTGATCGCGCTGCACAATGCCGGATGGCCGGTGGCAAAGATTGCGGATGAGCTGAGGGTTACAGAGCGGGCAGTGTACGCACACTTGCAGAAGATGAAGGAGGAAAACAATGGATCGGTTGACAGCGCAGAGAGTAAACGGGATTAAATCAGGGTATTGGAGCCCGGCAAAGAAAGATGAGCTGGTGCAGCGCCTGGGGAAGTATGAGGATACTGGGATGGAGCCGGAGGGATTGCGGAAGGCCGGGAAATGGATTCCGGTGGAGGAACGGCTGCCGGAGGAAGATGAAGGGGAAGTTATAGTTACGGATCGGAATGGCAATGTCTGGGCTGGAATGTATTACGGCTATGCGGGAGACGGAGGGGAAGAACACGAGGGGAGATGCTTTTATCAATGGGACGATGAGATGTGGCATTGTTTTAAACCTGATGTTATCGCATGGCGTCCTCTTCCGGAGCCGTATAAACCAAATTAAGATTTTGAAGGTGACGTAAATGAAAAAGAAAATAGAAGAACTGATTATTGCGACATTATTTTGTATATGGTTTGGAGTGGCGGTTGGTGCTGGTGTAGCTTTGGGCTTTTGGACACTTACGGTGCAACTTCTTTAGATTAAGATTTTGGAGGTGCAAAATGCGGGAAATAGAGCAGATTCTGGAGGAACTAGAGGAGAAAAAGAAAAAGTGCTTAGACATTGTGAAGATAGAAATTGACCCTGTGGAGATAACCATACATAGGGAACAGTACAAGGGGATGAGGATGGCAGAAGATATTATTCGCAAACATGCGAATGACGGCTGGATTCCAGTGGAGGAGCGGCTACCGAAAGTAAACACCACATATAACGTAACAAGGTATATAGACGGACACTTTATTTCGGATAGCGCGTATTTTGACGGGCAAAATACTTGGCATAGTGATAACAGAGTAAATCACGCAAGACCTTATTTGGCCGATGTTATCGCCTGGCAGCCACTTCCAGAGCCATACCGCCCGGGAAAGGAGCGATAACCATGATGGAGAATGAAGTTTTAATTAAAACACCAGAAGAAGCAATCGAAACAATAAAATCAAATATGCCTACAAGTGGGTATCAGATATTGAGGGAGTCATTAAATATGGCGATCACCGCCCTCAAAGAAATCCAGCAGTACCGGAAAATCGGAACCGTGGAAGAGTGTCACGAAGCTAGAGAAAAGCAGAAAGCGAAAAGGCCAAAACATATCTGGGACGGTACTACAGAGTGTCCAGAATGCGCAAAGAGATTGCTAAGGCATTATGATTTCTGTCCCGACTGCGGACAGGCTATCCAGTGGGACAACGAAACTGACATTTAAAGGAGGAGAAGATGGGCGATTGCACGACATGTATGTATGAGTATGTATGTGACTGGGCAGAGGCCGGTCATTGCGATCATTACCGGCCAGATCTGGAGCATGAGGAGATAGAGGATGAAACATGATCGAAAAGTTTACAAGGTGAATAAAACAGATGCGGCCAGGGCCAAAGCGGCAGCTGCAGAGTCCGCACTTCGAGAGCCGCCGCCTGATACCTGGAGCGCTACACATCCAGCGTATTGCTTTACAGAGCTGTGTCCAGAGTCGGTGCTAAGGAGGAAACCAGGAGGGAGGTGATACCAGTGGATAAGTCGATTTTATGCCAGTACATAGACGCCTGCGAGTTGATTAAGGACACAGAGCGGGAGATTGAGCGGATCAGAAACCGGAGGCAGGAAGTTGTTACGGATAAAGTCAAGGGCTCCTCGTATGACTTCCCATTTGGTCAGGTCAGTTACGTAATCCGTGGGATTCCCTATGACACCCAGGACCAGACGGAACTGGATCGACAAGAGCACATCCTGAAGGAACGTAAGGCTGCTGCTGAGGTTATCAAGCTGCAGGTGGAGGAATGGTTATCAACCGTTCCTCCGCGTATGCAGCGGATTATCCGGTATAAGGTGTTCGAAGGGATGACGTGGGCTCAGGTGGCCGTGAGGATGGGGCGGAAGAATACGGAAAATGGATTGAAGAAAGAATTTGAGCGATTTATGCGGGCTGCATGAAAATTTGTCACGAATGTCACACATGTCACATTTCCAAGTGCTATACTGTAAACTGGAATCGGTGTAAGGAGTACACCGTTTCCCCTCCTTTGCAAAGATAGATTGGCGGCCATCAGGCGTCATACCCTGGCGGTCGGATCGCCTGGTTTTGGACTCTCCATCCAGACATTTCCCAGGCATGAAAAGGCATCCTAGAGATAGGGTGCTTTTTGTTATGTATACATTGACTTAATCGAACGTATGTTCTATAATTGGGATATAGATTAAAGTTTTTGTGATATATGCAAAATTCGAACCGAGTATGTTTGGTTATAATTTCCATTGGACATGTGATAGAATAGAAAAAAATGTCGAAATGGAGAGGTCAACATGTCTAAAAAAATTACTAGGAGCTTTTACTATTATGACGTTGTTTTATTACAAAGAATAAAAGAATCTTCGGGAAAGTCATCATTGACAAAAATGGAAAAACAAAAGGAGATGTTTTATAGGGCATTTAATTTTATAAAATCATTGCAGGATTCAGAAAACAAAGATGATAAAAATAAATTAATAGCAAATTTGGAAGATGGTGATAAGTTATATATCATTGTAGACTCATTAAAACAAGATAACCCTATAAAATTTCGATTGGTATGGTGCAGGGCAGATGCGATGCCATTTATTGAAGAAAATGGAATTCTATCCTTTATGACGGACTATTTAAAAAATGATTTTACATTGGCAGAAATTACGCACTGCGTTATTTTCCCAGAATCAGGAATTATGGGGGCAGAATTTAATTTTAGCGGTGCCCGAGCTAAATCGATTAGGTGGTATTTGCCGAAGGTGTATGATAAAATTGATTATGTCTCCTGCAAAGATAAACTTAATGCGGATGCTATAAAAGGATTAGCCAAAGGCGTTACATTTAGTTTGTTTAAATTGGTAGTACAGAATTCTCCTAAAATATTAACTGAGTTAGCAAAAAAGAAATCGGTTTTTCTACTTGCGGTTGAGGGAATGCCTTCAGAAGTCGATACATATGAGGTTACTTTAAAAAGGAGAAAAACGAAAAGAAAAAGAGGCTTTGATAGTCCTATTCCAATTGAAGAAATGGAAGAATTTATTAGAGAAAATCGAGACTATATAAAAAGTTTTACTGTGAGCCAAGGTTCTATTATGAAAGATAGCGTTAACTTATTAAGTGATAAGTTGGTGACAACAAAAGACTTGGTTCCAACGGTCAATAAAGTAATTGATTCTAATGAAGTATATGATATTATAATCAATTACTATGAGTCGGAAGTTAAGCCTGGTTGAAATAAGTGGAGGTGAGAAAAGTATGAGAAAATTCGACATTGGAATAATTCTCACCTGTGCGCTTGTTTTACCTGCAATTGCAACTCATTTGATTTTAGAAAAATTGGGTACAATGGGCTATATAGTAAATAGTGATATATGGATAGAAATTACTAAAGTATTATTAGGAATATGGGGAACATTGTTAGGATTTATAGTTACTGCTTTATCAATAATTTTAGCTATAGGAAATAGCCCATTTCTAAAATTACTTAATGATTCGGGACACATGAAAACAATTATGTGCTCCTACGCAATAACTTCACTAGCGTTATTTATGGCAACGGCATTTGGAATTTATACGATATGCTTTAATGATTTTAATACGTTGATGTTAAAAATAACATTATTTTTCATTTTCTCAACTATGCTATCTTTAAGTATTAGTCTGTTCTTTTTATTTGCCATTATTTTTAACTCAAATGTGCAAGAATAGGAGTTATGGAACCGAACACAAACCGAAAACCAAACTAAGCATCCGAAAGGGTGCTTTTCTTTTACACAAAAAGCGTTATCCACAATATGTTGATAACTAGGTGGATAAACCACAAAATATTGTTTTGGCCTTTAGCTCAGTGGTAGAGCACTTGACTTTTCACCAGGTTGTCCCGGGTTCGATTCCCGAAGGGCCAGTTTAAAAACGAAACGAATGAGAGGTGAGCCTGGATGACCAAAAAGCAAAAACGATTTATAGAAGAATACTTGATAGACTTAAATGCCACTCAGGCCGCCATTCGTGCAGGGTATTCTCCAGATACTGCGAAGTCAATCGGCAGCGAAAACCTGACGAAACCTGACATTCAGGCGCGTATTGCCAAGGCGATGGCCGAACGTTCCCGCCGCACTGGTGTCAATGCAGATCGGGTAGTAATGGAGCTGGCCAAAATCGCCTTTGTTAATGCCAATGATGTAATTGACATGGAAACCGCCACAGTAAAGGCAGGTGCTCTCCCGGAGGACACCGCTGCCATCCAGTCTGTCAAGATTAAAACCTTCGGAGAGGATGGACTGGAACGGGAAATCAAAATGGCAGATAAGCTGAGAGCCTTGGAGCTTTTAGGCAGGCATTTGGGTATGTTCAAGGACAAAGTAGAACTGTCCGGCAGCCTGGAAACAGAGAAGACCAAACTGGATGATCTGCTTCAGCAAATGCGCGGTGGTGGCAGATGAGCGCGGAGAGGCTTCTTTTATCGGAGAAGTACAAAGCTTTCCTGCGCTGCGATGCTCCAGTGGAATTTCTGGAAGGGACAACTGCGGCCGGAAAGACTACGGTGGGGCTCTTCAAATTTATGCTGAAGGTAGCTGAGAGCTCGAAAAAACTCCATATCCTGGCGGCGGATGATACCGGTGCCGCAGAGAAGAACATTATCAACAAGGATTTGGGAATCCTGGATGATTTCGGAGTGCTGGTGGAATATAGAGGCAATGGATCTGGCGAGTACAAAATGCCTCATCTGCTGTTTCATACTTCCAGCGGGGATAAAATCATCTTTGTGGTAGGCTATGGCAACAAACGTAAGTGGAAAGACGCCCTGGGCGGCCAGTATGGCTGTCTGTACATTGATGAGATCAACACGGCGGACATTGACTTTGTCAGGGAGGCCGCCATGCGGTGTGATTACCTGATGGCCACATTAAACCCCGATGATCCCAATTTGGATGTATATAAGGAGTATATTAACTGTTCCCGGCCTCTGCCGGAGTGGGAGGCGGAGACGCCGAAAGAAATCATAGAGGAACTGAGAGAAGAAGCAAAGCCCGGCTGGGTGCATTGGTTCTTTTCGTTTGCCCATAACCTGGGGCTGCCGCCGGAGAAGTTGGCAAAGATCATTCAGAATACGCCGAAGGGGACGAAGATTTGGAAAAATAAGATCGAGGGCCTGAGAGGAAAAGCTACCGGCCTGATCTTTCCGAACTTTGACCGGAAAAAGCATGTGGTTACGGCGGCATGGGTAAAAAAGCAGGTGAAGGCCGGACAGATCCGGTTTCGGAAGTTTTCTGCCGGGCTGGATACCTCCTATTCCGCGAAGTCCCCGGATACCATTGCCATGCTGTTTATGGGGATTACTTTTGATCGGCGTTTGATTGTCCTGGCTGAGAAGGTATACAGCAATGCGGATTTGGACAAGCCTTTGGCTCCATCTGACACAGTAGAGAAATTTGTGGATTTCCTGGATCGGAATGAGAAGGAGTGGGGATTGGCAAAGGATGTGTTTGTAGATTCTGCGGATCAAGCTACGATTACGGAGCTTAGGAAGTATAAGCGGCTTCACGGCTGCATTTACAATTTCCAGGACGCCTATAAGGCGCTGACGATTATGGACCGTATCAAGCTGCAGCTTGGATGGATCCAACAGGGGTGTTACCTAGTGGTGGATACCTGCGGCGAACATCTGGGAGAAATGGATCGTTACTCCTGGCAGGAGGACAAGGATGAGCCGGAGGATCGAAACGATCACACCATTAATGCTTCTCAGTATGGTTGGATTCCGTACCGGGGGCTGGTCGGGTTTGAGGAGGATGAAGAGAAATGAGGTGGCTGACGACATTGAACGAGAATATCAAGCGGGGAATCCGTAGCTGGCTGAACATCCAGCCTTCTAACCCATATGGCATCCAGATTCAGGAGATCATGGATTTTGAGCTGAATGCCATACGGAACCGGATCTGGTATCGGGGGGATGGGAATGAACTGGAACAGCTCTACCAGCAGAGCGAGGAGTATGCGGACCGGTACAAATTTTGGGCGTCCAGGTGCACGCCGGGGATGGAAATGCGCAAAATCCACACCGGTCTTCCTGGTCTGATTGTAAAGGTGCTGACTGCTGTAGTACTGGCGGACATGAATGATTTTGAATTTGAGTCCGGAAAACAGGAGGAACTGTGGAAGGAGATTGAAAAGAAAAATGCTTTCCGGCGAAAGATGAACCGAGTGCTCCGCCAGGTCCTTTACATCGGGGATGGGGCCTGGAAAATTACCTTAAACACGAAAAAGAGCGAGTATCCTATTATCCAATGGTATCCAGGGGATCGGATCGAACTCATTTATGATGGAGATGATCTTCGGGAGGTGGTTTTTAAGACTCTTTACACGGCCCATCGGAAGAAATATGTGTTGTATGAACATTATGGATACGGCTACATCCATAATGAGTTGTATCTAGGTGACCAGGAAGCAGATTTGGCAGCGGTTGAGCAGACTCAAAACCTAAGGAACTGGAAATTTGATGAGTCCATGATCCTGGCAGTACCCTTACAGGTATATGAAAGCGTAAAGTGGGAGGGCAGAGGCGGAAGTATCTTTGATGGTAAACTGGATTCATTTGATGCCTTTGATGAAGCATGGAGCCAGTGGATGGACGCCCTGCGGGCAGGTAGGGCCAGGACTTACATACCCGAAAGTCTGGTACCCAGAAATCCGGCTACAGGGGAGATGTTAAAGCCGAATCCCTTCGATAACCGCTATTTTATGGGAGATAACGATATGTCCGAAAATGCGGACAACAAAGTACAGACCGAGCAGCCCTCCATCCCCCATGATAGCTATTTGGCTAGTTATGTGACAGCGCTAGATTTGTGTCTCCAGGGGATTATCAGTCCCAGCACTCTGGGGATTGATGTGAAGAAGCTGGACAATGCGGAGGCCCAGAGGGAAAAAGAAAAGACTACGCTCTATACCAGAAACGCCATTGTGGAGGCTTTGCAGAACACACTACCAGAGCTTATTTCGGCCTGCTTGAATTGTTACAATACCCTGATGAACCAGCCAATCGAGGAGGTCAAGGTCAATATCCCCTTTGGGGAGTATGCCAACCCATCGTTTGAGAGCCAGGTGGAAACGGTGACGAAAGGCAAACAGGGCGGCGTGATGAGTATTGAGGCCGCAGTGGAAGAACTTTACGGGGACAGCCGGGATGAGGAGTGGAAGGCCGAAGAGGTGAAACGTTTGAAGGCAGAACAGGGAATTGCGGAACTGGAGGAACCTAGCGTTAATATGTCTGCCGATGATTTCCAAGTGAAAATAAAGGAGGTGGAAGGCAATGCAGGTGAAGGTCATGAACCGGATCTGGCGGATGAGCCAGAAGGAGTACCAGGGGCTGCTGCAAACAGCCAGTGAACAGGTACCTTTTGGGATTTATGCGGTGGAAAAGCAGGGATATGCGGAGCTTAGGTGTGACCGGTGCAGCAGTATGACGCAGCTGAAAAAACTTTGCCGTGAGTTCAGGTCCCAGGGATTTAAGGTATATGCAAATCGAAAAGGAGGTTTAAGGACTGCAGAAAACGTTACTGCGGAAGGGGCGCTGATGGGTGCGACGTGATGAGTACGATATCGTAGCAGCATTCCGAAGGATTGAGGAGGAATTGATTCAATCCATGATTCGAAATATGGACCGCCACCGGGCAGAAGAAACAGAAGAAGGTTTTGAATGGTCCATGTGGCAGACCGAACAGTTGAAAGCCCTGGAGAAGTATAAGCGGAATAACCAGAAGAAGTATAAAAAGCAGTTTGCAAGCATGAACCGCGAAATTGAGTCCTTAATCCGGGAAGCCAGAGCGCGGGGGAATATGGATCAGGAGATCGAAATTCTCCAGGCGATCCAGAACGGCTTCCAGAGGGCAACAAAAATCAGCAGAGGGGCGGCAGCGGAATTTTTCAAGCTCAATGACCGGAAGATGGATGCACTGATTGAAGCTACGATCCACGATATGGAGAAGGCAGAAACAGCAATTCTTCGTAAGGCCGACGATGATTACCGTAAGGCGATCTTTCATGCGCAGGTGTATGCCAATGCTGGAGCTGGTACCTATGAGAAGGCAGTGGATATGGCCACAAAAGATATGCTTTCCCGAGGCCTAAACTGCGTGGTGTATGCCAACGGTGCCTGCCATACGCTGTCAGATTACGCGGATATGGCTATCCGAACTGCTTCCAAGCGAGCCTACCTTCAGGGAGAAGGGGAGAAGCGCCAGGAATGGGGAATATCAATGGTTATTGTGAATAAACGTGGAAATCCCTGTCCGAAGTGTCTGCCATTTTGCGGCAAGGTTTTGATTGACGATGTGTGGAGTGGGGGGTCGAAGGACGGCGTGGATCCAGAAACCGGAAAACGGTATCCCACAATGAGCAGGGCCATCGCTGCGGGTCTTTATCACCCGCGCTGTAAAGATAGTCATACAACTTATTTTCCGGGGATTTCTACGGCAGATGATACCTGGACAGAGGAGGAACTGAAGGCGATTGGGAAAGCGAATAAGAAAGAGGCAAAGCAGCAATATGCCGCAAGGCAGGCGGAGAAGTATAGGCGGTTGGCGAAATATTCATTGTTACCGGAAAATCGGAAGCAGTATAAACAGAAACTCGGAGAATGGGAGGGAAAGACAGAAAAGAGATACGCTATTTCAGATGAGATAAAGAAGCATCGGGATGATACGCCAGACAAGATGATTGATTTGGTGAATCGATATGCGAACGATAAGTTTGTTGTTCTCGATGAAACAGCTGAACATGCCTTTGCCTATGACCCTGATACGGATACGATTGTTGTTAATCCAGCTCATCCATTATATGAGTACTATGATTATAGAGAGGTTATGATCCATGAATTAGCGCACCGAATTGACCGGAACGAGTTCGGAAGTCCAATGAATGTGCAGTTTACAAATGCTATTTTAGAATCAGAGAAAAAATTGCTGAAAGATGTGGATGGATATAGTAAACTATTTGCCCCGGGAGGGAAACTAGAGTATAATAACCTCATCAGCGACATCTTAGGGTGCCTGACAGACAATGTGATAGTGGGAGATGCCTATCATGAATCACAATACATTGGTGTTCCGGGGTATTCCGAATTGGAAGTGTTCGCAAATGTGTTTGCTGCTCTATACCAAGGGGATGATGCAACGGTCGAGTTTATCAAAGAAGAGTTGGATGAATTATATCGTGCATTTTTGAAAATTGTAGGTGAATAAAAATATGATGAAAGAAGAATTTAAGAACCGGATGCGGAACGATGAGGAATTGCAGGAATTGCGCCGTAAAGTGTATTCGATTACCGGACAGCTTAAGGATATTTCCTTCTGCCTTGGTGGAAAATACACCCTGGAGGAATGGAAAGAGCATTTAAGGAAAATTGTCGAGGAACATGAGAAGTAGCTGCCAGCCAGTAATGGCCGGCGGCATTTTTATACCCATTTTTAGTGTTGTGAGATCGCAATAGGGCAGATAGGAGGAAGCAATGGATATAATTTTTAAGCGCAGCCCAACAACGGCAAATACAGCATTAGTTTTAGAGTTCCCGGTTAAGGGAACTAAATTTTTGGTGAAAAATCTGACAGATGGCGATGTTTATGTAGCGCTAAAGAAACTGAATGATATTGAGGCCGATTCTTCTGAGTCCGTGAAGGGAGAGTGTGTACTGATTCCGGAAAATACGGCTCAATTAGTGGTATGCCGGGAATTACCATATGTTGAAGGAACAAATATTGTCACAGTTATTCCAGAGGCAACATCAGAGAAAGGGGTAGAGGTGCAATGTCTCAAGTGGTAGGGCTTGACATGGTTACGGGTATGGGATTCATTGGTTTGGAACCTGGGCGGCTATATAAAATCGGACAAAGCCCTAAGCTGAAAGACCAGACGGCCTCCGGCAATCCCCTGCTGCTCAATAGCGCCGAGGCCCCTCTCACAGCCCTCACCGTCTACGGCCACAGCAAGCAGGACGGCACACCCAGCCCGGATAATCCTGTGCCTATTGTGAGCGCGGGGAGCGTGATGACTACTGGGGCGCAGTTGGTTGATGTGTTTAATCCTGATAACTGGGTTTATAATGTCGAAAATGGAGTGTATTTAACTTACAAACATTCGTTTCCAGCCGGAACTTATACAGTTAGTATGAGTCAGAATAATGTAACTAACTAAGACTTCCCATATCTAAAATGGGCTTCGCACCTTGAAAATTCAATATTT
>ERZ1643246.3672-NODE-3672-length-12854-cov-16.046801_pt1 | contig 12854 bp, 12 predicted proteins | sample MGYA00579265_ERZ1643246 | MGnify/ENA primary metagenome ERZ1643246 (study PRJEB29033, sample SAMEA4952261) | chicken gut metagenome | biome: Broiler Chicken; feature: Gastrointestinal Tract; material: Caecum | place: Ireland | collected 2018 | study: Broiler... | reverse complement strand
AAAAAACAGGAGGAATCACATCATGGGAAAATGGCAGAGAGTTTTATACCAGCCGAACCTGCCGCTCGGCAGCAAAAAAGTAACAGGCAGTGCAGAGCACATCGAGCTGTCCAGAAAGACCGCAGGAGAAGGAATGGTCCTGCTGAAAAATGAGACCGGTCTTTTGCCGCTGGCCGAGGGGACGAGAGTCGCCCTGTTCGGAAAAGGGACCATCGACTACGTAAAAGGCGGCGGAGGCAGCGGCGACGTCACTGTGGCCTACGTCCGCGATCTGTACGAGGGAATGAAGATCAAAGAGCAGGAAGGAAAAGTACAGCTGCTTCACGATCTCGCAGCGTTTTATCAGAAGGAAATGGAAAAACAATACGGAGAGGGCACGCTGCCCGGAATGACCAGGGAGCCGGAGATTCCGGCGGAACTGCTGGCGCAGGCGAAGGCGTTCACGGACACCGCGGTCATCAGTATCAGCCGTTTTTCCGGCGAGGGATGGGATCGCACCTGCTCTACACAGAAGGAAGGCTACCAGCTGTTTGAGGACGAGGTGCGCCAGAAAAATCTCAGTCAGTCGATCTTTGAAAAGGGAGATTTTTATCTGACCGAAGCGGAAAAGCAGATGGTGGAGACCGTGCGGGAAAACTTTGCGAATGTGGCGGTCGTCCTGAATGTGGGCGGAATGGTAGATACCTCATGGTTTAAGGACGACGACAGGATCTCTTCCGTACTGATGGCATGGCAGGGCGGAATGGAAGGCGGACTGGCAGCGGCGGATATTCTCTGCGGCGATGTGAATCCTTCCGGAAAGCTGACGGATACCTTCGCGGCGGCGCTGGAAGATTATCCGTCCAGCGCAAGTTTCCATGAATCCAGAAATTATGTGGAGTACACCGAGGATATCTATGTGGGCTATCGCTATTTTGAAACGATTCCGGGTGCGGCTGAAAAGGTGAATTATCCATTTGGCTATGGCTTGTCTTACACCACGTTCCGGATCCTTATGCTGGAGGCAGACGAGACAGACGGAAACATCCGTTTTCTGGTGGAGGTGACAAATATCGGGGACCGGCCGGGCCGTGAAGTGGTTCAGATTTATTATGGCGCGCCTCAGGGAAAACTCGGAAAACCGGCGAAGGTGCTGGCGGCATATAAAAAGACAAGGATGCTGAAAGCGGGAGAGAGCCAGAGGATGGAACTGTGTTTCCCGGCGGCACAGATGGCTTCCTATGATGATTCCGGAAAGGTTGCTGAGTCCGCCTGGGTTCTCGAAAAAGGATCCTACTGTTTCTATGTGGGAAATTCCGTGAGGGACGCTGAGAAACTGGAATTTTTTGAATACGAAGTAAAACAGGACGTAGTCACAGAACAGCTGACGAGACAGCTTGCGCCGAGAAAGCTGACCAGAAGAATGCTGGCGGACGGAAGCTACGAGATGCTGGAGACCGGGGAATATGAGGAAGAGCCGGGACTGGAGCGCCAGGATCTGAGCACGCTGGAAGGTGTTCTGCCGGAAGTCCGGGCGATTGCCCGGAACAGCCGGATGGATCAGGAGGGCAGAATTCTGCTGATCGATGTGGCGGAAGGCCGCGCGACGATGGATGCGTTTCTGGATCAGCTTTCCGACGAAGAGATGATCCACCTTCTGGGCGGACAGCCGAACACGGGTGTCGCCAACACGTTCGGTATGGGAAATCTTCCGGAATACGGAGTTCCCAATGTCATGACCGCCGATGGACCGGCAGGTCTGAGGATCCAGCCGCAGTGTGGGGTGACGACGACGGCGTGGCCCTGTGCGACCCTGGTGGCCTGCACCTGGGATCCGGAAGCGGCCGAAGCAGTCGGAAGAGCAGGAGCGGAGGAAGTCAAGGAAAACAACATCGGAATCTGGCTGACACCGGCGATCAATATTCACAGAAGCCCGCTCTGCGGAAGAAACTTTGAGTACTATTCGGAGGATCCGCTGGTAGCCGGAAAGACCGGCGCGGCGACGGTCCGCGGAATTCAGTCCCAGCATATTGGGGCGAGCGTTAAACACTTTGCGTTTAACAACAAAGAGACCGATCGGAAGGACAGCGACTCCAGAGTCTCCGAGCGGGCAGCCCGGGAGATCTACCTGAAAGCCTTCGAGATCATCGTAAAGGAAGCGGATCCTTACACGATCATGTCTTCCTACAATCTGGTCAACGGCGTTCATACATCCGAGAACAAAGATCTGCTGACAAACATTCTCCGGAAGGAATGGGGCTTCCGGGGGATCGTGACGACTGACTGGTGGACCCACGGCGAGCATTACCGGGAGACGAAAGCAGGAAACGATATCAAGATGGCTAACGGCTATCCGGAACGGGTGATGGAAGCCCTGGAAAAAGGATATATCATGAGAGAGGAAATCCGGATCTGTGCCCGGAGGATCCTGGAGATGATCCTGAAGATCGATTAATCTGCTCATTTGACGGCACTGTGTGTTGGAAGTATTGCAGTGCCCGGCGAAGGAAAAGGGACCGCTCAGCGGCCGAACGGTTAAGCTTTGGCTGCTGCGGAAAAAGAACAGTATTACAAAAATGTAAGTTTTTCGGCCAAAATGTAATCTCATTCGATGGAAAGAACGTCTCTTATTTTCTATAATAAGACCAGAACACCGGATCAGAACAGCCCGATCCGGAAAGGCATCTTTTATCCGGACGAAAGGAAGCAAATACAGATATCCGGAATAAGATAATAAGAAGACGCGGAGGATGAGATGTTTGGAAACAAACTTCCAGATCTCCTTTTTATGGCGCAGGAAATACGTCAGAAAGAGGTAAATATGAAAAGCAGAAAAATAGGGATTTTTTTACTGAATACTGTTCGCCTGATCCTGCTGGTTTTTTATGCCATGGCGCTGACGATCGTCATAGGGATCCTTCAGCTTGGAACCTTTGCTGTCACAAAGATCATAAGAAAATGGAAATCCCGTGCAGGGATAAGAGCAGAACAACAGGCGTCCGGCTGCCCGGCCGTGAAACCGAAGAAAAACAAATCTACATCCTGTTTTCCGACTGTATAACGTCCGACGGGCATTTCACTCAGACAGTTCCGCCGATCGGGGAAAAACCATTCCCGGTCGGCGGAACTTTTGCTGTTCTTGTTTTTCTGGAATTTCCCTATGATCTGTAGTATAATTTCACCAAGGGTCTGCGGCCGAAAGGCAGTTCCGTATGAAGAATCCGGACAATTCCGGCCGCCGTATGTTATCAACTGAAATACAGAAAAAAGTAAGGAGACAATGAGTGATGAAAGTAGCGATTCTTGGCGCGGGCAATATTGCAAAGTCCATGGCTGCGGCAGTGCGCGGTCTGCAGAAGCGTGGAGAAGATGTGGAGCCGTATGCCGTGGGAGCCAGAGAACTGGCCCGTGCGGAAGCCTTTGCGAAGGCGGAGGGGTTTGCGAAAGCGTACGGTTCCTATGAAGAACTGGTCAGCGATCCGGAGGTGGATCTGGTCTATGTGGCGACGCCCCATGCGATGCATTATGCCCACACAAAGCTGGCTCTGGAGCACGGGAAAAACGTCCTCTGTGAGAAGGCGTTTACGATGAACGCGGAGCAGGCGGGAGAAGTGATCCGCCTGGCAGAGGAGAAGGGACTTCTGCTGACCGAGGCAATCTGGCCCCGCTATATGCCAAGCCGGCAGATGATCCTGGACCTGATCGACAGCAAGGTGATCGGAAACGTCACATCCCTGAGCGCTAATCTGGGATATCCGCTGACACATGTGGAGCGGATGGTGCGGCCGGAACTCTGCGGCGGAGCTTTGCTGGATCTCGGTGTGTATCCGCTGAATTTTGCCTGCATGGCGTTCCCCGGAGATATCAAAGACGTGGCGTCCACCTGTGTGAAATGGGAGACAGGCGTGGACGCACAGAACAGTTTCACGCTGACCTTCGAGGACGGAAGGATGGCCGTCCTGTACAGTTCCATGCTGGTACAGTCGGACCGCCTGGGCGTGATCAATGGAGACAAGGGTTATATCGAGGTGCAGAATATCAACAATCCGGAGGAGATCCGTATTTTTGATTTGGGGAGAACCTGTATTCGGACGATTCCCGTGCCGGAACAGATCAACGGTTATGAATACGAGGTTATGGCCTGCAAAGAAGCACTGGAGAACGGCTGGAAGGAATGCCCTCAGATGCCCCACAGCGAGACGATCCGGATGATGAAAGTAATGGACAGCCTCAGAAAATCCTGGGGTGTAATGTATCCGATGGAGCAGAGCTCCTGCTCTGCGGACGGAACAGGTTCAGCCGCCAGTCGGCGATGACCGTGTGCCCCAGGCACACAGCACCGCTAAACGGACAGGAAAGCATGTCCGCCCGGCGCGCTGGCCGCGGAAATAAAACGACAGAAAAGGACACAGAAAGGAAACTTGAAATGAAGAAATCTTACGTGGAATATATTGTAGAAGAGACTCAGAAACTTCTGGCGATCGACAGTCCGTCCGGATATACGGCAAATGTGGCGGAGTATCTGATGAAGGAGTACCGCAAGCTGGGCTACGAGCCGGTGCAGACCGTGAAAGGCGGCGTGCTGGTAAAACTCGGCGGCAGGAAGGAGCAGGATGCCGTTCTGCTGGAGGCCCACGGGGACACGCTGGGCGCAATGGTTTGTGAGAGAAAAGGAAACGGAAGACTGAAGGTGACACCGCTGGGCGGTATGAATCCCAACAATGCGGAGGCGGAAAACTGCAGGATCATTACAAAGTCCGGAAAGATTTATACGGGAACATGTCAGCTGGCCAACGCGTCTATCCATGTCAACAGGGAATACAGCGATACGAAGAGAAGCTGGGATACCGTGGAGATCGTGGTGGACGAGCCGGTTTCCTCCGTGGAAGATCTGAACCGCCTGGGCATCCATAACGGAGACGTTGTGTGCTTTGACCCGCGTACAACTGTGACGGAATCCGGATATATCAAGAGTCGTTTTCTGGATGACAAGCTGAGCGTCGGCATTTTGCTCGGATATGCAAAGTATCTGAAGAAAGAGAAGGTTACTCCGGAACGATGCATCTATCAGCATATCACCGTGTATGAGGAAGTGGGACACGGCGCATCAGCGACAGTGCCGGAAGGCGTGACGGAGATCCTTTCTGTAGATATGGGATGTGTCGGAGACGGCCTGGAGTGTGACGAGCGTATGGTATCCATCTGTGCCAAGGACAGCCGTGGACCGTACAATTACGACGTGGTTTCCGCGTTGATCAGGGCGGCGCAGGAGAAAAAGCTGAACTATGCGGTGGATATCTATCCGTCCTACGGATCTGATGCGGAGGCGGCGCTGGCAGCAGGACACGACGTGCGCCATGGTCTGATCGGTCCCGGCGTGTATGCCTCCCACGGATATGAGAGAAGCCATAAGGACGGTGTGAAAAATACACTGGAGCTTCTGCAGGCGTACCTGGGATGACGGACGTGGAGTTTCAGCTGGTCCGCACAAAACGCAAGAACCTGGCGATCCAGGTGTGCCGGGACGGCTCTGTGGTAGTGCGTGCGCCTCTGGGATGTACGGAAAAAAGAGCCGCGGAGTTTGTGGAACAGAAAAAAGAATGGATCCTGAAAAATCAGCGGAAGATGCAGGAGCAGTCTTTGCAGCGCCGGGAGAACGAACTGCCGCCTGAGGAGAGGGAAAAAATGATCCGGGAAGCATGCCGTGTCTTCCCCCGGAGGGTTGCCTTTTTCGCGGTGAAAATGGGTGTGACTTACGGAAGGATCACGATCCGGGAGCAGAAAACCCGTTGGGGGAGCTGCAGCAGCAAAGGTAATCTGAATTTTAACTGGAAGCTGATCCGGATGCCGCAGGAAATCCTGGATTATGTGGTGGTCCATGAACTGGCGCACCGGATGGAGATGAACCATTCTCCCCGTTTTTACCGGATCGTCGCTTCTGTGCTTCCGGATTACCGGATCCGGGAACGCTGGCTGAAGGCACATGGAGGAGAATATTAGAGTGTGTTTGAAAATCCAGGAGAGAAACTGTTACAGTTCAGCCAGGTCTGCGCATTTACTGCGCAGACCTTGTGAAAAAATAGTGCCTGTGGGCATCCAGACATGTTCTGGAAATGCTTGAGAAATGGATGAGGTTTTTATGATTTTAACAGAAGAGAAAACATTTATCATGCCGGTGACCGTCGTTGACGCGCAGGATTCCAGCGGACTGTGCAAGAACGATATGATGCTGGAGTTTACCAACCTGGAACTGCTCCATGCGGTGCTGACCTGCACGATGCCGGCCGGGCGGCTGACACCGCCGTACCGGGAAAAACGGAGACATGAACTGCTGCAGAAGATGGGGATGGTGGAAAATGCCCTGGACGTCAAGGGAGATCAGCTGGTAAAGTCCTCCCGGACCATGTATCTGGATGTCAGCGAGAAAGGTGTGATTTCCCATTATCTCGGCGTTATTTTTACGAAGATCCTCGCAGGAAAGATGTTCCAGGACGATTATCTGGTACATATCAACCAGATCGAACAGCCGGGACTTCCGGAGATCGGCCGTTACGGGAAAAAATACCGTTATGATATGATCGGTCTCCAGAAAGGGGCAGGGGCCTACAGTGTGTGGGAGTCGGTCGGCAGAAGCGAGAACAGCCAGACGGCATTCCGCAATGCCTGCGTGGAGGCCGGAGGTGTGGAAAAGGTCGGATCCAGCGCTCCGCTTCACAAAGTCGCATGTATGAATTATTACGAACGGGGATTTTATACTGCAGTGATCCGTGAGATCCCGCAGACGGAAGAAGGGCAGAGATTTTCCTTTACCAGGGAGGCCTATCTTCGGGCTTATTATCAGCCGATTATGGAGTTGCTGCTGGCGGAACGGCCGGAATTGATCTACCCGGGCAGTGAAAGCTTCTGCGTGGCGGAGATTTCTCTGCCGGCGCTGAACGATGCGTTCGCCGGGAACCGCCGGATGTATGTGGGAATGGGACGTCAGCTGATGGACTGCCTGCGGAGCGGAAGGTATGAGAGGGCGGATGACTGGAAGAATACGGAAGTACCGTCTCATGGAGGATGGTTCGAAGGCCGGGATGGGATCAGTGTGAGAGCAGAGTCACTGGGAAAGGAATAGAAATGTCAGAATTAAGGGTAGGATTTATAGGATTTGGAAACATGGCACAGGCATTAGCCGAGGGTTTTTTGCGTACCAAAGCGCTGCGTCCGGAGCAGATGTTCGCGTGTGCCAGAAACTGGGAGAAACTCCGCGCCAACACAGAACCGCGGGGGATCCGGCCGTGCAGAAACGCGCAGGAGACCGTACAGTTCTCTGATCTGGTGATCCTAGCGGTGAAGCCATATCTGCTGCAGGAAGTACTTGCGCCGATCGGCGAACTGCTGAGAGACAAGATCGTCGTTTCAGTGGCGGCGGGATATCCTTTTGAAAAACTGGATCAGCTGCTGCTTCCGGGTACGCATCACCTGAGTACCTGTCCGAACACGCCGGTGGCGGTGGCGGAGGGTATCATCGTCTGCGAGGAACGCCATTCGCTGACCGACGAAGAGTTTCAGACGGTAAAGCAGCTGTTTGAGAAGGTGGCTCTCGTGGAGACGGTCGATACGGCGCATCTGTCTGTCGCGGGAACTGTCTGCGGATGTACGCCCGCCTATGCGGCGATGTTCATCGAGGCTCTTGGGGACGCCGGCGTAAAACACGGACTGACGAGAGCACAGTCTTACCGTCTGGCGGCTCAGATGTTGGTGGGAACGGGAAAACTGCACCTGGAGACCGGACAGCATCCTGGAGCGATGAAGGATGCCGTCTGCTCGCCGGGCGGAACCACGATCGTCGGAGTGGCGTCCCTGGAACACAGCGGATTCCGGTCTGCGATCATCGACGCCATTGACGCTGTGGAAAATAAGTAGTAACAAAAGGCGGGTATAGTAAGAATGAAAACGGGAGGGAGATACCAATGAAAAGAAAATTTCTGGCTGCCATGGCGCTGGCCGTCTCTGTCAGTGCGGCTTCCCTGACAGCTTATGCCTCGGAAACAGTATCCGGGTCGGCGGTAACGGAGACGCAGTCAGGTTCGGAAGTTCCGGAGTCTCAGACGGAGACGGCGGATTCTGCCCAAGGACAATCTGCAGAATCCCCGCAGGAGCAGACGGCGGATCCGGACGGGGCAGAGGAAGAGACGTCTGCTGCTCCTTCTCCGGATGCCGGTGAGACGGAGGATCCGGAAGAAGAGTCTTATACTGCCGGATGGAATCAGGTGACCGGTGCGGATGGACAGGAATACACGGTTTACTATGATGAGGAAGCCGGTGCGGTCAAAACGGGACTGTTTGAGGCGGACGGAGCACAGTATTACGCCGGTGCGGATGGATTTATCATAAAAAGCGAGTTCGCAGATGTGGATGGAAAGACGCTGTACTTTGATCAGGATGGCAGGCGGGTGACACAGCAGGGCTGGATGACCGTCAGGGGACAGGTCTATTATATCCTGGACGGTTCGGTGAGCAAAGGCAATTACACCGCCCGCCCGGAGTCCGGCTGGCTGATCGTCGGCAGCGACTGGTATCTGCTGGATCCAGCGGACGGACACCGTCTGAGCGGCCTTCAGAGGGAAGGAAACGATCTCTATTATCTGGATCCCGCACAGGATGATAAAATGTTTACAAGCACCAACGACACAGACGGATGGAAGCAGGTCAACGGTACCTGGTATTTCTTCCGCAGCTGGGGCGGGGCGTTGAACAACGGCTGGAACAAACTGGGGATCGATTATTACTGGTTCCATGAGGACGGCTCGATGGCCAGTGACGAATGGCTGAAGGATGGAGGAAATCTGTATTATCTTCGTGACTGGGGCGGTATGATCTATGATCAGTGGCGCCAGGACCCGGAAACTACAGAGTGGTATTATTTCCGCAGCTGGGGCGGAGCGCTGAACTGTGGCTGGAGCAAGATCGGAAACGACTGGTACTGGTTCGACTCAGACTGCACGATGCGGCGCGATGAATGGCTGGAAGAAGGCGGCAACCTTTACTACCTGCGGGATTGGGGCGGAATGCTTTATGACGCATGGCAGAAGAGAGACGGCGAATGGTATTATTTCCGCAGCTGGGGCGGAGCGCTGAACTGCGGCTGGAGCAAGATCGGAAATGACTGGTATTGGTTTGACACGGATTGTACAATGGCCAGCGACCAGTGGCTGCAGCAGGGAAGCGACTGGTATTATCTGCGTGACTGGGGCGGCCGTCTGCATGACCAGTGGTACAAGGTGGACAATGACTGGTACTATTTCGGAAGCGACGGAAAGATGCTCCACGACCAGTGGCTCCATGACGGCAATGACTGGTACTACCTGAGAGGCTGGGGCGGTATGATGTACAGCCAGTGGTATACGGAAAACGGAAAGACTTATTACTTCCGCAGCTGGGGCGGACGGTGTCACAGCGGCGAGTTTGTCATTGACGGTGAGACGTATTATTTCGATTCCGAAGGTGTGCTGACCGACAGAAAAGAACTCCAGCAGGTGATCGTCATCGATCCGGGACATCAGGCCAAGGGCGACAGTACGAAGGAACCTCTAGGGCCGGGAAGTTCAGTGATGAAGGCAAGAGTGACTTCCGGAACCTCAGGCTGTGTTTCCGGTCTGGATGAGTATGAGTTGAACCTGCAGGTTTCTCTTCTGCTCCGCACGGAACTGGAGAGCAGAGGTTACACTGTCTATATGACCCGGGAGACACATGACGTAAACATCAGCAATAAGGAGCGGGCTGAGTACGCAACGGCCGTCGGCGGAGATATTCTGGTAAGAATCCATGCAAACAGTTCCGAGAACAGTTCCGTCAACGGTGCACTGTGTATGGCCCCGTCGGACAGCAACGCATTTGTCTCCGCGCTTGCACCGGAGAGCCAGAGACTGTCCCAGTGTATCATCGACAGCTATTGCCAGGCGACCGGACTCCGGAATCGTGGCGTTTCCATCACCGATGATATGAGCGGGATCAATTGGTCAACCATACCTGTCACAATCGTGGAAATGGGATTTATGTCGAATCCCGGAGATGACGCCAAAATGGCGGACAGCAGTTTTCAGCAGACGATGGTGCAAGGGATCGCAGATGGGATCGATGCATATTTTCAGTAAATTTTTGAAAATACCTGCTTTGACCATTGGCAATTTCGTACGATGAGAAAAGACGGAAAGTTGGCGATTCTACCTCTGATATTTTCCGGAAAAAAGTGTTATAATTAGAATATATCAACGTGTCATTCGCTGGAAGGCAAAGGTCCGATTGAGCGGGTGGCACGTTTTTTTCGTGGTTTTGTCTGAGATTAAAGGAGGTAAAACATGTTTGAAGCTGGAACAATGGTGGTATATGGAAAGAATGGAACATGCCGGATCGAGGAGATCGCCGAGAAACGTTTTTTCGGGCAAAAGAGGACATATTATATTCTGAAGCCAGTACATGACCAGGAAGCAACGATTTATGTGCCCGTAGATAATGAAGAAGCCGGCAGAAGAATGTGGCGGACGCTTTCCCGGGAAGAAGTGGAACATATGATAGAGAAAATTCCGGACGTTCAGGATACCTGGATTGCAGACGACAAAGAGAGAAAAGAAACGTTTCAGAAGATGCTGACACAAGGCGGGCGCAAAGAGCTGCTCATGCTGATCACAACGATCTATCATCAGAAACAGCGCCTGACCCGGAGAGGACGGAAGCTGCACTCGTCGGACGAACAGATCTTCAGGGCGGCAGAGAAACTGCTGTACGATGAAATTGCGGTTGTGCTGGACATGGATGAAAAGCAGGTACAGTCTTACATTTCCAGACGGCTGAAAGAAAAAAATTCCGCCGGCAGTGCGGATAATTGAAAAAATGCTTGACACATAACGGAGGCTGTGGTAGTATACTATCTGTATCGCGCCGAAGACAGTGGGTGCCGTAAGGCATAAGGATAAAAACGCCCGCCGAGGAGAAGTTACATTCACGAACTGTGGAATTTTGGACCTCTTCGCTTTGGGCGAAGAGGTTTTTTTATACTTCCGAAGCGTAGGTACGAAATACTACAAGGAGGTGCAAAACGTAATGGCAAAGGTAGAATTAAAAAAGCCTGTCGTAGAAGAGATTTCTGCTCAGATCGCAGACGCAGAGTCCGTGATTCTGGTAAATTACAGTGGTCTGACTGTAGAACAGGATACACAGCTGCGTAAGGAGTTAAGAGAAGCAGGCGTTCATTACAAAGTATACAAAAATACGATGATGAACTTTGCGTTCAAAGGAACTCCGTGCGAAGAACTTTGCAAAGATCTGGAAGGAACCAACGCGCTCGCAGTGAGCAAGACTGACGCGACCGCTCCGGCCAGAATCATCGCAAAATTCGCTAAGACAGCGCCGAAACTGGAGATGGTTTCCGGTGTTGTAGAGGGAAATTACTATGACAAGAACGGCGTGGATGCGCTGGCAGCTATTCCGTCAAGAGAAGAACTTCTTGGCAAACTGCTTGGAAGCATTCAGTCACCGATCACAAATCTGGCTCGCGTTCTTAATCAGATCGCAGAGTCCAAGGGCGGCGAAGCAGCTGAGGCGTAAGACGCTCTGAGACGTCCGGAGCTCCGGACAGTAATAAACAGGATGCAGGCCGTAAAGAAACCTGACGGCTGCAGCAGTATTTAAAATGATCCAAGGAGGAAATAATAATGGCAAAGTTAACAACCGCTGAATTTATCGAAGCGATCAAAGAGTTATCCGTATTAGAGTTAAACGAACTGGTAAAAGCATGTGAAGAAGAGTTTGGTGTATCCGCAGCAGCAGGCGTTGTAGTTGCAGCAGCAGGCGCTGGTGATGCAGCAGCAGCTGAGGAGAAAGATGAGTTCGACGTAGAGCTGACAGAAGTAGGACCGAACAAAGTTAAAGTTATCAAAGTTGTTCGTGAGGCTACAGGTCTGGGCCTGAAGGAAGCAAAAGAAGTAGTTGACGGCGCTCCGAAGGTAGTGAAAGAGGCTGCTTCCAAAGCTGAGGCTGAGGAACTGAAGACAAAACTGGAAGCTGAAGGCGCTAAAGTTACTCTGAAGTAATTAAAACCGAAAGTATATTTCAGTAATGCAAGAGGGATCTTCCCGGGAGTCTGCAGGGATTTTCGGGGAGATCCCTCTTTATAAGCATAAGGCAGAGGAAAAGGCTTCCTGGATTCTTCTCAAAACCCAGGAAGCCTTTCTCTCTTTTAAGGTTTCATTTTATATGGCTGTCAGTTAAATATATCGTAAAAGGTTTCGGAAAAGGAAGGATCTGTTTCAGCCTTCAATGGAAATATATTTCTTATCTTCCACAGTCTTAGGCGCTTTCTTCGGGATCGACAGTTTCAGGATACCGTCTTCGTATTTCGCATGGATATCATCCTGGTGAAGGCCTTCCCCAACGTAGAAGCTCCGGGTCATGGAACCGACGTAACGTTCTTTGCGGATATATTTTCCGTCTTTGTTTTTCTCATCGTTATCTGTTCCCTTTGCTGCAGAAACAGTCAGATATCCGTCTTTCAGCTCGGCAGTGATTTCATCTTTCTTAAACCCGGGCAGATCAATATCCAGTTCGTAGGTGTCGCCGGTATCGCGCACATCTGTCTTCATCATATTCGTGCTGCGTTTTCCATACATCGGATTTCTGTTTCCGAAAAATTCGCGATCAAAATCGTCCATCCATTCATCAAATAAATTTTCTCCAAAAATACTCGGCATTAACATAAGTCATATCTCCTTTCCTGACATAACAGTTCGTTCTTTTTATCATTCGCACACTCGGGAAATTCCGGCGTGTTATATTTGAACTATAGTGGCTCAGTTGTCAAGACAAAAATCTAAGATTTTTATAATGAACTG
>ERZ1643246.3670-NODE-3670-length-12873-cov-10.305742_pt1 | contig 12873 bp, 10 predicted proteins | sample MGYA00579265_ERZ1643246 | MGnify/ENA primary metagenome ERZ1643246 (study PRJEB29033, sample SAMEA4952261) | chicken gut metagenome | biome: Broiler Chicken; feature: Gastrointestinal Tract; material: Caecum | place: Ireland | collected 2018 | study: Broiler... | reverse complement strand
TGGAGGGACCTGCCTCCTTGACCGTTCTGCCCTTGTCGTCGATCATGGCGCGCACGCGTCCGACCGTGGTCCCCGAGACGATGTTGTCGCCCGTGTGAAGCGTACCGTTCTGGACGAGCACGCTTGCCATGGGACCCTTGCCCTTGTCGAGCTTTGCCTCGATGACGACGCCCTTTGCCTTGCGGTCAGGGTTTGCCTTGAGCTCGCGCATTTCGGCGATGAGGTCGATATCTTCGAGCAGTTTATCGATGCCCATTCCCGTCTTTGCGGAGACGGGTTCGACGATGACGTCGCCGCCCCACTCCTCGGGAACGAGGTCGTATTTCATGAGTTCCTGTTTGACGCGGTCGGGCTCGACATGCGGTTTATCCATCTTGTTGAGGGCAACGATGATGGGCACTTCTGCCGCCTTTGCGTGATTGATCGCCTCCACCGTCTGGGGCATGATGCCGTCATCCGCCGCAACGACAAGGACGACGATATCCGTCACCTGCGCGCCGCGCGCACGCATTGCCGTGAAAGCGGCATGGCCGGGCGTATCGATGAACGTGATCTTCTTGCCTTCGCCGAACGTGACGGTATAAGCACCGATGCTCTGCGTAATGCCGCCCGCCTCGCCTTCGGTGACGTTGGTCTTGCGGATGGCATCGAGCAGGGAAGTCTTACCGTGGTCGACGTGACCCATGACGGTGACGACAGGTGCGCGGGTAATGAGTTTCTCGTCCGACGCGGATTCACCGTGTACTTTCAAGAGCGCCTCCTCTGCCGTTTCCTCGGGCTTATATTCAAGGTCGATGCCGAGTTCCAACGCAATAAATGCGGCGTTGTCGTAGTCCACCGACTCGTTCACGGTCTTCATGACGCCCTCTTTGAAGAGGCGCTTTGTGATCTCTACCGCAGAAATACCCAGCTTCTCGGAGAGAACCTTTATGGGAATTTCCTTGGAAGTGACGACGGCGTGATCGATCTTGATGGCCTGCGTCTCCTTCTTGACGCCCTTCTTTCCGAAGCGCGCCTTGCGGTAGCCGCTCTTCTCCTCATCGAAATCGCCGATACTTGCGCCCTGTCTGCGCTGCAATTCGCGCTTATTGGCAGGACGGCGCGCTTCGACGTACGTCTTTTCAAACTTTTTGGGAGCCTCGCGGCGCACAGGTGCGGGCGGCGGGGCAATGGGACGTGCAGGTGCGGGGCGCCCTGCCATAGGCGGACGCGATGCGCTCCCTGCAGGACGCTGCATGGGCGGACGGCCGTTTGCAGGACGAGGCGCGCCCTGTCCCTGCGGTCCGCGTGCAGACGGCGCATACGGAGGACGAGGCCCTCTGCTTGCATTGTCATTGGCGCGGTAAGTGGGACGTTCCTGTCCTCTTGCCGCTCCCGCAGCGGGACGAGTCGCCGCAGGACGATCATATGCAGGTCTTGCAGGCGAAGAAGCCGCGGGTCTTGCGGAAGCTGCAGGCGCTGCAGGTGCGGAAGACGCAGCAGGCGCACTTTTTGCGGGTGCGGGCTGCGGCTGAGCCGCTTTGGGCGCGCTCTGTGCGGGCTTTGCCTCGGACATGGGTGCCGGTTTTTCCGTCTGAGCGGAAGGAGCGCTCTGCGGCTGAGAAGCCTTGGGCGCGGCTTCGGGCGCAGGTGCAGGAGCAGGAGCGGGCGCAGGTGCAGACTTTTTGGCACGCTCTGCGGCCTCTGCCTCTTCACGCTCGCGCTGTGCACGCGCTTCCTGGGCAGCCCGTTCGGCTTCCTGCGCGGCACGGGCTTCCTCTTCTTTGCGACGTGCATCCTCCTCCGCACGGCGTGCATTTGCCGCCGCTTCCAGCTCGCCCAGCTTCTTGAGAAGCTCTGCAAGCTGTTTTTCGCCTGCGGAAATGCTCTTATTCAGGGCAGCGCCCTTCTCATCCTTCAGGAGCGTCCCCAGTTTTTCGATGTTGTCGTATGCCATGTCTCCTCCGATCGGCGGCGCGCTTTGCATTTCGCATCCGCTCCAAGAAAAATTCCCTTAACCTTCCGATGCCTTGCGGATCGCCTCCGCAAGGTGTTCTTCTCTGACTGCCGCCAACTTGCACATCTCTTTTCCGACGAGTTCGGACAGCTGCTCCAGCCAGACGATATCACAGCCGAATTTTTCGGCGAGTTTTGCAATCTCTTTTTTACAGTTTTCGGACGCCGACACGTCGGCGACGAGTAAATAGACTTTCTCACGGGTTGCGCGTGCGGCATTCACTCCCAGTGTGAGCTTTCCCGCGCGGCGGCAAAATCCGAGGTACGTCCCCGCCTTACTTTGCACCGAGGAATTCCTCCTCGACGGCGGTATAGACATCGTCGCTCACCTCGGCGGAGAACGCCTTGTTGAGCAGACGGTATTTTCTGAGTTTTTTGATGCACGCCTCATTGCCGCACACATACGCGCCGCGCCCGGGAAGTTTGCCCGAGAAATCGAGATGGATCTCACCTGCCGCATTTTTTACGACGCGGAGCATCTCTTTTTTGGGCTTCTCCTCGCGGCACGCGATACAGGTGCGCATGGGGACTTTTTTCGGCGCGGGCATTTATTCCTCCGGATTGGCGGCGGGCGCGTCGAAGCTCATCTTTGCGGCGGCGGATTCGCTTTTTACGTCGATCTTCCAGCCGGTGAGACGCGCCGCAAGGCGGGCATTCTGACCGTCTCTGCCGATGGCGAGCGAAAGCTTGTCGTCGGGAACGACCGCAACTGCCGACTTCTCACCCAACTGCGTGACAGAGAGAACGGTAGCAGGCGAGAGCGCCTTTGCGATGAACTCGAGCGGGTTTTCGCTCCAGAGAATGATGTCGATCTTTTCGCCGCCGAGTTCGGTGACGACCGCATTGACGCGGGCGCCCTTATTGCCGACGCAGGCGCCGACGGCATCCACGCGCTGATCTTCGGACGCGATCGCCATCTTGGTGCGATGTCCCGGCTCACGGGAGATCCCCTTGACGACGACGGTTCCCGCCTTGATTTCGGGGACTTCCTCTTCAAAGAGTCTCTTGACAAGTCCGGGAGCGGCACGGGAGACAAGCACCTGTGCGTTTTTGCCGCCGCTCTTGACGCGCTTGACGTAGACTTTGATGCGATCGCCTGCGAGATAGCGTTCTCCGGGCACCTGATCCTGAGGAAGGAGCAAGCCCTCGATCTGACCCTTACCCAGATCGATGTAGACATTGCGCGCATCCACTTTACGGACGAGCCCGCTCATGAGTTCGCCCTCTTTATCCGAGAACTCGGAGAGCGTGTTGTCGCGCTCGGTCTCGTGGATCTTCTGCAGAATGACCTGCTTTGCGGTCTGCGCCGCGATGCGGGTGAAATCCTTGGGAGTAAATTCCTCGGTCAGGACGTCGCCCACCTTGGCGTTTTTCTTGATTTCCAGCGCTTCCTCGAGCGAGATCTCCCCGTCGGCAAGCTCCTCGGCGTCCGAAACGGTGCGCTTGAGATAGAAGCGGATGGTCCCCTTTTCGGGATTGAGCTTGACTTCGACGTTCCCGCCCTCGCCGATATATTGTTTCTTATAGGCGGAGGCAAGCGCCGTTTCGAGCGCTTCGACGAACATCTCCTCGCTGATGCCCTTTTCGCGCTCGAGATCGGCGAGCGCCGCAAAGAAATCTTTGTTGATCATAGTGTTCTCCTTATTGTTATCGCCGACAGGCGTCACACTTCAATGAGCAGGCAGACCTTGGAGGTCTTATCGAAGGGAATACGAAGTTCCCCTTTCTGTGTCCCGAGCACCACAACGCCGTCTTCAAATGCCTTGAGCGTGCCCTCGTGGTACTTTGCGCCCTCAAACGGCGCATACAGATGCACTTCGATTTTTTCGCCGAGATGACGTTCAAAATCGCGCGTTGTCTTAAACGGACGGTCGAGCCCCGGGGAGGAGCAGTTGAGCGTATAAGCTGCGCCGTACGTGGGATCGAGTTCGTCGAGCGCCGCGTCTGCCGCATGATGGAACGCCTCACAAAGATTGAGATCGACGCCGTTCGGCGCATCGATGACGAGCGTCAGAGACTTTTCGCGGTTGTTCCAGACCGCTTCCAGAAGTTCCGCCCCCACCGACTGTGCCACGGGCGCGAGAAATTCCTCGACTTCCTTCATGGGTTTGACGTTCATATCAACGCCTCCTTATCTCAAAATCTCAAATACCTTGCGTCTTTCTCGGGAATTTTTCCTTATCCCAAATGCCTTGCGTCTTTCTCGGACGATTTCATTTTTCCGACCGGCTTCTGCAAACAAACTTGCTCCTGCTGGCAAACTTGCTTCTGCAGGCAGATCCTGAAACATTCTTGAGCAACGCTTCGGCTTAAAAAATGCACCCGCAGGTTGCGAAAGGTCATTTTTCGCAATTGTTGACGGTGCATTCCGCAACCCCGACGCAAATCCCGACATAGAAATATTGAGAGCGGCGAACCGCTCTCAATCCAAGTGTCAGATTAAGATCATCCATAGTTTACCACATTTCTATCAGAAATGCAAGCATTTACAAAGACTTTTTTCAGGACAGCTTCCCTGAAATGCGGGCAAGTTCGAGGAAAACTTTTGCAGTCGCGAAGGCATCATCGAAGGCGCGGTGATGGCGGAAAGTAAAGCCGAAGTAATCGACGAGATCGTTGAGGCGGTTATGGGAAAGCCGCAACGTGCGCTGCGACATGACCATGGTATCATACTGTTTCTGATCGAACAAAAAGCCCTCTTTTTCGCCGTAATAGCGGATGAACTTGTAGTCGAACTGTACATTGTGTCCGACAAGAGCGCATCCTGCCGAAAACTTATAAAAATCGGCGAGAACGTCCCCGACAGCGGGCGCGCCCACGAGCATATCGTCGGTAATGCCCGTGATACCGATGATCTCCTCGGACAGACGCACGGGGCAGGCGACGAAGGTGGAAAGTTTTTCCACGATCTGACCGCCATGGATCTTGACGGCGCCCAGCTCGATAATGTGGTCCATCGTGCCCATTGTGGGAGAATTATTGAGTCCCGTCGTTTCCAGGTCGAATACGACAAAGTCCTGATCGACGACCTCTTTGGGAAGCGGTTTTCCCGTAAAGAGCGTCCCCTGAACGAGGTCGGAAACGGGAGCGGGAAAAGCAACGCGGTACTGTGCAGGCACGGGACGGGACGGACGCTCCTCGGGGACGAACCCCTCAGGCGCATGGCCGAAGTCGATCTGCTTTGCACGGAAGGAGAGTGCGCCGTTGAAGATTTCGTTGTCGCCCGTAAGGCATATACTGTCGCCCTGTTTGACCGAACGCACCTTTTCGACGGTCGCTTTCTTGGAGAAATAGGAACAGCGGAGCTGTCCTGTGGCATCGGCGATGCTCAGGGAAAAATAGGGCTTGCCCGTCTTGGTGGCGCGCTCCTCCACATAGGAGACGACGCCGCAGACGGTGACGCCCGTCATCTCTTTGACGAGATCGGCAAGATAGATTGCGTTGGAAGGTTTTGCCCCGTCGATCGGCTCGTAGCCGTCGATCGGGAAAAAGCGCGGCGCGGCGACATATTCCGCCTCGGGCGGCGCCTCATGTACGATTTCTCCGCGGTCCTTTTCGATGAAGCGGACTTCCCCGAACCAGGAACCGCAAAAAGATCTGGCAAGCTCTGCGCTCACCGTATCCAGAACGCCGTCCCCCGTCATGCGTTCACGCTCGAGCTCGCCCACCGAGATAAAGAATCTGCCGCCCCCCTCGTCGATCTCCACGGCAATATCCTCCGGATCGACAAATGCAGCGATCCTAGGAAAACGGTTTTTGAGGATCTGAGCAACGGCGCGGCGGATGCCCGCCTCGTCAGGGACAGATTTCAAAACGCGCACATCGGCGGAAAACCCCGACGGGACATATTTTTTCGACACCCCACGCGCATATTCCACGTCCTCGGGCGAATAGGAAACGTCTGTCACGAGATGAAAGGTCACAGTTCCCGTTCCCTGTGAAACTTCCAGCTTGCGCAATACGGCGCGCTTAAGCCCCGGCGTCATGCGTATTTCTTCGAGATACTCTTTGCTTCTCATCCGATCAGTTCCTCAAGCCGTGCAAAAAACACGCGTTCCGCATCCTGCTTGGAAACGCGCTCGTTTTCGCGCCCCTTTTGCATGATGATACAGTATTCCTCGCCGCCCGCAATGCCGAGGTCGCAGCCGCGCGCCTCGCCGGGCCCGTTGACAACACAGCCCATGACGGCAACTTTCAGTTTTTTCCGCACCGAACGGACGCGTTCTTCGACGCGCGCCGCAAGTCCGATGCAGTCATAGCGGCACCTGCCGCAGGTGGGACAGGCGACAACCTCCACATAGTCCGTCTCCAGTCCGCACGCCCGCAGAATCGCATGCCCCGCATGCACTTCCGAGACGGGGTCATCGGAAAGAGAGACGCGGATGGTCTCGCCGATCCCTGCAAGGAGCAAAGAACCGATCCCGATACTGCTCTTGACAATCCCCATATCGTGCGTTCCAGCCTCTGTCACGCCAAGGTGCAGAGGATAATCGCAGCGCTTTCGCAAAAGCGTATATGCCTCAACGGTGAGCGGAACGTCGGAGGCCTTCACGGAAATGACGATATCCTGTACCCCGTGACGTTCGAGCACGGCGACGTTTTTGAGAGCGCTTTCGACGAGTGCCTGCGCACTCCTGCCGTACTTTTCAAGGTGCTCTTTTTCAATGCTCCCCGTATTCGAACCGACGCGCACGGGAATACGATGCGCTTTTACGCAGTCGGCAACGCGCCCGATCTCTTCCTCTCCGCCGATATTCCCGGGGTTGATGCGCAGTTTGTCCGCGCCGTTCTCCACAGCAAGAATGGCGAGCTTAGCCGAGAAATGCACGTCCGCCACGACAGGAATGTGCACCCGCGCGGTGATTTCCTTCAAAGCGCGCGCGTCGCCCTCGTCCGCGACGGCGACGCGCGCGATGTCGCATCCCGCCTGTTCCAGGGAAAGAATTTGAGCGACGCTTGCATCCACGTCGCTCGTTTTTTTGGTTGTCATACTCTGTACGGCGATCTTTCCGCCGCCTAGCAGAACGTTTCCGACAGCTACCTTACGGATCATTTGTCCTTGGTTTCCTCGTTCTTTTTTTCGATCATTTTCTGAAGTTCCGACATGAAGGAAGAGATATCCTTGAAGGAACGATATACCGATGCATAGCGCACATAGGCGACTTCATCAATTTTCTGCAATTCCTCCATGACCATTTCGCCGATCTTTTTGGAAGAGATCTCCTGCTCCATCGAATTATAGATACGCTTTGCGATGTCCTCGGCGACCGCGTCGATCTTCTCAATGGGAACGGGACGTTTTTCGCAAGCCTTGATAATTCCGCGCTTGACCTTACCCACGTCAAACGCCTGACGCGTTCCGTCATTCTTGACGACAAGAATGGGTGCAACTTCGATGGTCTCATACGTCGTGAATCGGCGCCCGCAGCCCATACATTCGCGGCGGCGGCGGATGGTGCGTTCGTCGTCTGCAGAACGCGAATCGATGACTTTGCTCTCCGTGCAATTGCAATACAGACAGCGCATAAACAATCCCCCCTTCTTTTGGTATATCTTGTGGTATCTTTTCTGATTATACCATATTTATTTCATTTTGTAAAGGGTTTCCGCCAAAAACGTCCCGCATTCCTTTTGCATGAGTTTGAGCGCGCCGCCTAAATGCAATCAGTCACCGTAGCTTCCTTTGTTCCTGTTCCTTCGCATGCGCTCCGCCGCGCTGCCTTAAACGCAATCGTCAACGGAGCTTCCCAGCTTGTTCCTGCCCCGACGCAAGCGCTCCGCCGCACTGCGTAAATGTCAGTCACTCGCACCTTTCCTATGCCCTGCTCCCGCGTCATGGGCTTACTTTGATGTTTTATACGACTGTCCCGGGTTCTGTCTCTGATTTTTTACATAAAACAGGGCGCACCGTCGGCACGCCCTGTTTAAATCGGTATATTTGCTCCTGCCGCGCGTAAGCGTGCGGGAGCGAGTAGTAAATACGGAAATGGCGAGGATTACAGTCTTGCGACACCCGTCTTTCTTGCAGCAGCCTTGACAGCTTCTGCCACCGCGTCCTTGACGTTGGGATTGAAGGTGTCGGGGATGATGTAATCGGGATTAAGTTCGTTCTCGGGAATGACCGAAGCGATCGCCTCAGCCGCAGCGATCTTCATTGCGTCGTTGATATCGCTTGCGCGGACATCGAGCGCGCCGCGGAAGATACCGGGGAACGCAAGGACGTTGTTGATCTGGTTGGGGAAGTCGCTTCTGCCCGTACCCATGATGCGTACACCCGCCTTCTTTGCCTCGTCGGGCATGATTTCGGGAACGGGGTTCGCCATAGCAAAGATGATGGGATCGGGAGCCATGGTCTTGACCATTTCTGCCGTCAGGCTGCCGGGAGCGGAGACGCCGATGAACACATCCGCACCCTTGATGACTTCGGCAAGGCTGCCCTTCTTCTTTTCGAGGTTGGAGATTTTCGCCATCTCTTCCTTGATGGGATTGAGTCCGTCGCGGCCCTCATAAATAGCGCCCTTCGTGTCGCAGAGAATGACCTTCTTGAGGCCTCTGCTCATGAGCAGTTTGGTAATAGCAATGCCTGCAGCGCCGGAGCCGTTGACAACGACGGAGAGGTCCTCCATCTTCTTGCCGACGAGCTTGAGCGCGTTGATCATCGCAGCGAGGGTAACGACAGCGGTACCGTGCTGGTCGTCGTGGAAGATCGGGATATCGCAGACTTCCTTGAGTCTCTTTTCGATCTCGAAGCAACGGGGAGCAGAAATATCCTCAAGGTTGATGCCGCCGAAGCTGCCTGCAAGCAGGCGGACGGTGTTGACGATCTCATCCACATCCTTGCTTCTCACGCAAAGAGGGAACGCATCCACATCGCCGAAGGTCTTGAAGAGCGCGCACTTGCCCTCCATGACGGGCATACCGGCTTCGGGACCGATGTCGCCGAGGCCGAGGACTGCGGTACCGTCCGTGACGACTGCAACGAGGTTGGCACGGCGCGTATAAGTATAAGAGAGATCGACATTCTTGGAGATCTCAAGGCAAGGTTCCGCGACACCGGGCGTATAAGCGACGGCGAGCTCCTCGCGGTTGGTGATGGGCGCACGGGTGACGACCTCGATTTTGCCCGCCCACTCTTTGTGCTTGTCAAGTGCAAACTGTTTCTTATCCATAATTAATACCTCTTATGAGATTTCGTTTCAGATCTTAAGGGAATCAAGGAAAGAACGAAGCTGTTTCGCAGATTCCTGAAGTTTCGCCACTTCCTCATCGGTAAAGTCATATACAAGGTTGCCGGACACACCGTCTTCCCCCACGAAGGAAGGAACACTGATCGCAACATCCTTAATTCCGTAGTAGTCATTCAGGACGCTCGTCACGCTGAAGATACTGCGTCTGTTCTTGATGACCGTTCCGGCGAGTTCTGCTGCAATTGCGGCGATGGCGTAATTGGTGACGCCCTTACGCTTGATGACCTGCGCACCGGAGGAAACGGTATCCTTAATGACCTCGTCCTTGTTGAGTGAGATTCCGCGCTTTGCGCAGAAGGAATCGAGACGCATACCGGAAATATGGACGGAACTCCAGACGGCAAACTGGCTTTCGCCGTGTTCGCCCGCCGTGAACCCGTGAACATTACGGATGTCTGTATCCAGACGCGTCGAAAGGAAATAACGGAAACGTGCGCTGTCGAGCACGGTACCCGTACCGAACACTTTGCCTGCAGGAAGTCCGCTCTCCTTCTGAACAAGGTATGTGATAACGTCCACAGGATTGGAAATGACCATCACGGCGCCGCCATTGTAGTACTTCATGACATTCTGAACGACGTCACGCGCAATTGCGACGTTCTTTGCCGCAAGATCAAGCCGCGTTTCACCGGGCTTTCTTCCGACGCCCGCAGTGATGATGATAAGATCGCTGTCCACGACATCGGCATAAGTACCGCTGTGAATGTTCATCGAACCCATCGTGATGAGGCCGTGGCTGATATCCATGGCTTCGCCTTCTGCCTTCTCCGTATTGACGTCAATGATGACGATCTCTGCAACAAGGCGCTGCGTTGCGATGGAGAACGCGACGGCAGAGCCGACTGCGCCTGCACCGATAATGCTGATTTTGGTAGGTTTTCTTTCCATAATGTTTGATGCCTCTGTACTATAAAAGATTTCTTTTTCTCTTATTATCCACCATTCCGCCCACGATACATTATAACACCCATTGTCATTTCTGTCAAGGGGCAGATACAGATTTTTTACAGGGAATTGCGCATGCGTCATATTCAAAACGGACTTCTTCCATCGCCCCTCTTACGCATGCGTACATACGAGGGAAAATAACCAATAAAAGAAAAACAGAACAGATCATTATAACAATTTATTATAAGAACACTGCGATTTATTTCCACAATGAAATAAATCCAAATCCATCTGCCACAAGTATAACACCAGTGCGATCTTCTGTCAATGAGCATTGGAAATTTGTCGGGAATTGACATCTGATTCATAGAGTCCGACAATAAAATTCAGGGTTGACATTTCTCATTCGCGGGCGTATAATATTGCATGAAAATAACAGTGAACGGAGACAATTATGAGCAGTTTCAAGGATTTGCGCATCGTGGACAATTTTTATCAGACTTCCTCATTTTTCCCGATGCCGACCATACTTGTCGGGACTCTAGACAGTGAAGGCAGGACCAATCTCGGATCCTATTCGCTGTGTTTCCCCTACTACATTGCGGGTAAGGATCGCTATGCGATGCTGCTGGAATGCCGCAACAATTCCAATACGGCGCAGCACATTCTGGCGGGAAGCAAGGTCTCCCTCAACTTTATCCCCGACGATAAAAAATATTTCCGTGAAGCGGTGCGGCTTGGTTTCCCCGGAGATACCACGCAGGAAAAGATGAAAGACTGCATTTTTACGCTTGAAAAGGGTCAGGCGGAAGGCGAACGCCCCCTTGTCGTCAAAGAGGCTTTCCAAGTATTCGAATGCACCTGGAACAGCTCGCTTGAGGACGCCTATCTTGACAAGCCCGGACAGCTGGAGGGGTATGAACCGCCCTACCGCTCCTTCAACGGTATCACGAGCAAGTTCGGCGCGCACTTTATCCTCTATATCGATAAAATCCTCATGAAAGAGAAGTACTGGGATACCATCGTGAACGGCGTAAAGGCAGCAGGCTTTCCGCCCGTACCCGTCGATTACGGTTATCGCGACAGCACCAACTTCTGGTGTTCGCGCTTTAAAAAACCGTTCGCGGAAAAAATCCAGGCGAAAGAAGGCGATCTCAACTCCGTCGTCTACGCCGCAGAACGCATCGATCCGGACGTCAAATTTACCAAGGAAGCTTGCGCAAAACTGACCAAGATCCCGCGCGTGTTTCTGAAAGCCGCGCTTACACAGATGGTGAAAATAGCCAAGGAAGAAGGGATCACCCTCATTGACGAAGCCGCGCTCACCGTCATCAACGACAAGCGCAGAAAAGAGAAAAAATAAACGCAAACCGACATAAATTTTGAGGGGGCGGGCGCTATTGCGCCCGCCCCCGCTTAAACTTAAAAACTGCTAAAAAACGACGTTGCTTCATCCCAAAAATCAGACTTTAATCCCCTCTTACCTGCTGACGATTAAGAAAGGTGTGTTTTAAGAATCTCCACGCCTGCTTGTGCTCAAAAAAGCAGTGTTTAGAGAACGCGCTCTTCTGCCCGCACTTAAGAAACCCACGTTTTAAGGACTCTCACGCCTGCCCAGGTTTAAGAAAGCCAAGTTTCGAAAACTCTCGCGCCTGCTAAAACTAAAAAACCGCACTGCGGGACTGCCCGCCGTGCGGTTTTTACTTTTTCAGGACTTTGATGAAGTTTCAGGATCCTTCATCTCTTCAAGTTTTTGCGATGTAGGTTCAATGACCTGAGCATCCAACTTTACAGGAAGATTAGAGCCCGCATTTACGGGGAAATCGGACACATCGCGCTCTTCGGAGAGCGGAAGCCAGATTTTTTCTGAAGAAAAGCCTCTTCCGCGCACTTCGGAGACGACGCAAACAGTAAAGAAAGCCTCGGGGTCGATCGCCTGAACAGAATTGCGCAGACGCACCAATTCGCGGTTGGAAACGACAGTCATGATGACGTAGCGCTCCTCCTGCAAAAATCCCGTACGAGCGTGCAAAAGCGTAATACCGCGATGCATGTCATTGAGGATCATGGTACGGATTTCCTTCCACTTTGAACTGACGATCTGCACCTGACGTTTTCTCTGACCGATGGGCGAAACGAGATCAAGGACAACGGAAGAAAGAAGCGTGATGACGAAACCGTACAAAACTGTATCGAGCGGGACTGCTACCATCTGAATGAGGACGATGGTGAGATCGAGCACCCACAGAGAAAGCGCAACGGGAATATTAAAGAACTTATGAAGGATGAGCGGAGGGATATCCGTTCCGCCCGTGCTCGCTCCGACACGAACCGCGCAGCCGATACCGATTCCGAACATGAAGGAACCGCAGATGATAGCGAGCCAGGGATCATCCGCCGCGATCGGCTGTCCGTGAGCGGCGACATAGAGTTCATTGATATAAGTAAATAAGCTCACAAAACTGGGGTACAGCAGTGTTCCTGCGAGCGTTGCAAATGCAAATTTTTTCCCAAGTAAAAAAGCACCGATGAGAAACAGCCCGATATTTACCCCGTAAACCGTGAACGAGACAAGCCATTCATTTTGTTCGTCGACGAGGTTGCGGACGAAAATACCAAGGCCCGTTGTCCCGCCCATGACAAACCCGTTGGGAATGATGAACAGCGTACTTGCTGCAGCGGCAATGGCATTTCCCGCCAGAACCATGAGAATGTAGTAGATGAATTTTCTCACCTGTTTCCA
>ERZ1643246.3668-NODE-3668-length-12882-cov-5.046231_pt1 | contig 12882 bp, 9 predicted proteins | sample MGYA00579265_ERZ1643246 | MGnify/ENA primary metagenome ERZ1643246 (study PRJEB29033, sample SAMEA4952261) | chicken gut metagenome | biome: Broiler Chicken; feature: Gastrointestinal Tract; material: Caecum | place: Ireland | collected 2018 | study: Broiler... | reverse complement strand
GTAACTATTAACCCGTAGTCATTATTGACTACACCATTATTATACTAGGAGGAAGCAACATGGCATACTTGGGAGAAGACATTCGGAAACTGGGTTTCGGTCTGATGCGTCTGCCGCAGAAGGAGGATGGCGTCATCGACGTGGAGCAGACGAAGGAGATGGTGGACAAATTCCTGGCGGCGGGATTTACCTACTTTGACACGGCCTGGGCTTACGCCGGCAGCGAGGACGCGATCCGTCAGGCGCTGGTGGAACGCTATCCCAGAGAGAGCTTTCAGCTGGCAACCAAGAACGCGGCCTGGATCAACTGCAAGACGAGAGAGGAGGCTGTCGCTCAGTTTGACACGTCCTTAAAGCAGACGGGAGCGGGATACTTTGATTTCTATCTGCTCCACAATCTCGGCGAGGGGCGCACCCACTATTTCGATGACTTTGACATGTGGAATTTCGTGAAGGAGAAGAAGGCAGAAGGACTGATCCGGCATATCGGTTTTTCCTTCCATTCCACCCCTGAGGAACTGGAGGAGATTTTAAACGCCCATCCCGAGGCGGAGTTTGTGCAGCTTCAGATCAACTACGCGGACTGGGATAATCCCGCGATCCAGTCCGGAAAATGTTATGAGGTGGCGAGAGCTCACGGCAAGCCCGTCATCATCATGGAGCCGGTCAAGGGCGGTATGCTGGCAAATCCGCCGGAGCCTGTGGCAAAGATTCTCAAAGAGGCGGAGCCGGAATCTTCGGCGGCCTCCTGGGCAATCCGTTTCGCGGCGGATCTGGAGGGCGTTATTACCGTTCTCTCCGGCATGAGCAGCGTGGAACAGATGGAGGACAATCTCTCCTACATGAAGGATTTCTCCGGCCTGACCGAAAAGGAGCGCGATACATTGAGCAGGGCCCAGGAGGAGCTGAAGAAGATCCCCCTGATTCCCTGTACGACCTGCAATTACTGCGCGAAGGTCTGCCCGATGAATATCGGTATCTCCGGGACCTTTACGGCGATGAACATGCTGACCCTCTACGGGGACAAGGCAGCCGCGGCCCATCAGGAGGAATGGCTGGTAAGCGGCCACGGAAAGAAGCGCGCATCCGAGTGCGTCAAGTGCGGTGCCTGCGAGGAGGCCTGCCCGCAGCATATCAAGATCCGTGATGAGCTGGTAAAGGCGGCGGAAGTATTTTGTTGAGAGATGGGAGAGAAGAGGATGGACAGAGTAGAACTATGCAGGGAAAAAATGGAGGAACTCTTCGGAGGGAAGCCGGTAACCACAGAGGGGAATGACCCGGAGTTTATGCGTATTCTTCAGAGATTTATCTTCGGAGAGGTCTGCTATTTGGGGAGCCTGGACAATAAGATGCGGGAGCTGATTACGATCACGGTTCTGGCGGTAAACCAGACACTGCCACAGCTGGCTTCCCACACGGCAGCCTGTCTCCATGTGGGGGCGACGCCGATAGAGATCCGGGAAGTCATTTATCAGTGCGCGCCTTTTATCGGATTTCCAAAGACATTGAACGCCATCGCTACCATAGATCAGGTTTTTGAGCAGCAGGGGATATCCCTTCCGCTGGAAAGCCAGGAGACTGTGACAGAGGAGACGCGGCTGGAGGAGGGGAGAAAGCTTCAGGAGCATAAAACCCGGGAACTTCTCATTCTAGTGCTGCTGGCGGCGCTGGGCGGCGCGGATCTTCAGGTGTACAGTCACGCGATTGGGGCAATCAGGGCTGGAAACGCGAAGGAGGAGGTACTCTGCGCGCTGCTCCACGGTATGCCCTATATGGGATTCCCGAGATTTCTGAATGCATTGAACGCTATCAAACCGGTACTGGAAGAGGAGGAGTAGCATGAGATATCGAAGATTGGGAAAAACCGGCCTGACGGTCAGCGAGATCGGTCTGGGCGCGGAGTGGCTGGAGCGGAAGGACGAGGCGGCCTGCAGGGAGATCATTGATCTATGCGAGAGCCGCGGAATCAACATTCTGGATTGCTGGATGTCGGAGCCCACAGTGCGGACGAACATCGGAAAAGCCATTCAGGGAAAGCGGGAGAAATGGTATATTCAGGGACATATCGGTTCCACCTGGCAGGATGGGCAGTATGTGCGTACCCGGGATCTTCCAAAGGTAAAGGAGGCTTTTGAGGATCTGCTGACCAGGCTGGGAACGGATTACATTGATCTGGGCATGATCCACTATGTGGACAGCGAGAAAGAGTTTGCCGAAATCTGTGCCGGCCCTTTCCTTTCCTATGTTCATGAGCTGAAGGAGAAAGGTGTCATCCGCCATGTGGGCCTGAGTACTCACAATCCCAAGGTCGCGAAACTGGCGGCGGAGAGCGGCGAGGTGGAGATGATGCTGTTTTCCGTGAATCCTGCCTTTGATCTGATGCCGCCGACGGACAATATTGAGGATTATTTCGCGGAAGAGTACGATGCCTCCCTGGGCGGTATTGACCGGGAGCGGGCGGAGCTTTACCGGCTCTGCGAGCAGCGTGACATCGGCCTGACGGTCATGAAGGGATTCGCCGGCGGGCGCCTCTTTGACGCGGCCCGGTCTCCCTTCGGTGTGGCGCTGACGCCGGTGCAGTGCATCCACTATGCTCTGACCCGGCCGGCGGTGGCCAGCATTATGGCGGGCTTTGACGCGCCGGAACAGGTTCTGGAGGCGGTTTCCTACGAGGAGGCCTCCGAGGAGGACCTGGATTACGCCAGCGTGCTGGCAAAGGCTCCCCGCCATGCCTATCACGGCCAGTGCACTTACTGCGGGCACTGTAAACCCTGTCCGTCGGGGATTGACATCGCCATGGTCAACAAGCTGTACGATCTGGCGGTTATGCAGCCTGAGGTGCCGGATTCCGTCCGGTCCCATTACCAGGTACTGGAAAAGCACGCATCTGACTGTATTGCCTGCGGCGGCTGCGAGACCCGCTGCCCCTTCGGCGTTCCGGTTGTGGAGCGCATGGAGCAGACAAAGACGGTGTTTGGAAACTGAGAAGAGCGGAGGATGAGAGCATGGGTAAAAGGGAATGTCTGATTGTCGGCGTTGTGGGCTGTGGAAAGATCAGTGATATTTATCTGAAGAACATGACGGAGGATTTTCCGGTGCTGAAGGTAAAATCCTGCTGCGCAGTCCATCCGGAACACGCCCGAAAGAAGGCGCAGCAGTACGGGATTGCCGCCTGCACCTACGAGGAAATGCTGGCGGACCCGCAGATCGATATGGTGGTTATACTGACACCGGCACCCACCCATGCCTCCCTGATCCGGCAGGCACTTGCGGCGGGAAAACATGTGTATACGGAGAAGCCGATAGCGCTCACAGTGGAGGAGGCGGCAGAACTTTCGGCACTGGCGGAGGAGAGCGGCAAGTATCTGTGCGCGGCGCCGGATACCTTTCTGGGGTCGGCCCTTCAGACAGCCCGCAGAGCCGTGGATGAGGGAGAAATCGGCGAGATAACCGGTTTTACAGTCAATGCCAACCGGTGCCAGGATCTGATGACGGTAATTCTCCCCAACAACAATCTGCCGGGAGGGGGTGTTGGCCTCAATTACGGTATTTACTACATGACGGCCCTTATCAGCCTCCTGGGACCGGTGGAGGAAGTTTCTGCCTTAGTGCGTAACCCGAAACCGGTAAGAATAAACCGTCTGCCGGGACATCCGGATTTCGGAAAGGAATACGCATCGCCCAATGAAAGTCAGATTGCGGCCTCCCTGCGGATGGGAAACGGTGTCATCGGCACATTTTTCCTGAATGGAGAGAGTATACTCTCAGACCTGGCCCTATTCTGTCTTTATGGGACGAAGGGCGTTCTGAGATTGACGGATGCCAATCAGTTTGGCGGTCAGGTTACGCTTATAAAAAACACGTCGGATTATTTTCATCCGGAGGAGATTCCGCTGGACTACGGGTTGCCCTATGAGAAGGACAGCCGGGGCGTCGGACCGGCCGAGATGGCGGCGGCGATTCTCTCCGGCCGTGAGAGCCGGACGGATAAGGCCATGGCCATCCATGTGCTGGACGTCTTTTGCGCCATGGAGAGGAGCTCCGAAAAGGGTAGAAGGGCTGTGGTAAACAGTACCTGCCGCCGACCGGAAGCTTTCCGTGAGGGTACAAATCTTTTCAGTCTTTAACTATTAGAGTTCCGCTTGCGGAACTCTTTGTTATTTCGTTTATCAAAATCTTAACATTTCTTCTTTACGATATCCCTATCATGCATCAGATCATCAGAGATTTTTGATAAAAGTGGTGCTTTTTTGTTATAAGCTGACAGGAAAAAACGGATATAATGGGACAAAACGAAATTCCGCAGGGCAAAAGCCAAAGGACAAATGGGAGGATAAGAGATGAAACGGGAAAGTTTTAACGACGGATGGAAGTTTGGAAAGCAGGGGGAGGAGAAACGGAAGGTGTTTCTGCCCCACGATGCCATGCAGCTGGAGCAGCGCAGCGCCGACGCGAAGGGGGAGAGCGCCTGTGCCTATTTCCCCGGAGCTGTCTACGAGTACGAAAAGACGCTGGAGGTACCTGCCGACTGGGAAGGGAAGTGTGTGCTTCTGCAGTTCGAGGGTGTCTATCAGAAGAGCAGAGTCTTTGTGAATGATGTGGAGGCCGGAGGATGCGTGTACGGCTATGTGCCGTTTTTTGTATCCCTGGATGCGTATCTGAAGCCGGGCCAGGAGAACGTGATCCGGGTAGTGGCGGATAACAGCGAGCAGCCCAACAGCCGCTGGTATACCGGAGGCGGCATTTACCGCAGCGTGTGGCTGTGGGTCGGAGCGCCCGGGTCTATCGCTCCGGAAGGGCTGAAGGTAAGTACGGTTTCGGTGGATGAGCCGGAAGTGGCAGTGGATGTGGAACTTCTGGGAGAGGCGAAGGATGATCTCACCGTGGAGCTGGAAATTTCCTGTCAGGGACAGACGGTAGCGCGGGGAGAGGGATTCCATACCCGGATCGCGGTTCCCGGGGCAAAGCTCTGGAGCGCTGAGACGCCGGAACTCTACCGCTGCATCGCGCGGGTAAAGCGGGGCGCTGAGCTGGTGGACGAGGCGGAGACCTTCTTTGGCATCCGCCAGGTAACCTGCAGTCCCAGGGGACTTTTCGTCAACGGAAAGGAGACGCTGCTGCGGGGAGGCTGTGTGCATCACGACAACGGTATCGTGGGATCGGCCAGCTACGCCGAGAGCGAGTGGCGCCGGGTAAAGATGCTGAAGGACGCCGGCTACAACGCCATCCGCTCCGCCCACAATCCGGCTTCTGCGGCGATGCTCGAGGCCTGCGACGCCCTGGGCATGTATGTGATGGATGAGAGCTGGGATATGTGGTACCGCCACAAGAGCGCGAAGGACTACGCGACAGAATTCATGGACTGCTACAAGAAAGATCTCCAGGCCATGGTGGAGCGGGATTACAACCATCCTTCGGTTATTCTCTACTCCATCGGCAACGAGGTGTCTGAGCCGGCGGAGAAGAAGGGCGTGGACCTGGCCAGGGAGATGGTGGAATTTCTCCATGAGGCGGACGCTTCCCGCCCGGTGACCGGCGGTATGAATCTGATGATCATCAGCCGCAGTGCCAAAGGCAATGACATCTACAAGGAGGAAGGCGGCCGAAGCGATGACGGCGCAGCCAAGACTCAGGGAATGAACTCCACCATCTTTAACATGATGACCTCCATGGTGGGAACCGGTATGAACAAAGGAGCTAACGGAAAGAAGGCTGACGAGGTAACCACACCGGTTCTGGACGCGCTGGATATCGCGGGTTACAACTATGCTTCCGGCAGATATCCGCTGGAGGGCAAGGCTCATCCCAACCGTGTAATTTTCGGTTCCGAGACCTTCCCCCAGGACATTGCGAAGAACTGGAAGATGGTAAAGGAATACCCCTACCTGGTGGGCGATTTCATGTGGACAGCCTGGGATTATCTGGGAGAGACGGGCATCGGCGCCTGGGCTTACACCCCTGACGGAAAGGGATTTGATAAACCCTATCCCTGGCTGTTGGCGGATGTGGGTGCGCTGGATATTCTCGGCGACCCCAATGGGGAACTGTTTTTGGCCCAGGCGGCCTGGGATCTCCTTGATCAGCCGAGGATCGCCGTCCAGCCGGCAAATCATCCCGGTGTGAAGCCTGCCAAGGCAGTGTGGAGAGGCACCAACGCGCTTCCATCCTGGAGCTGGAAAGACTGTGACGGCAACAGGACCGTGGTGGAGGTCTACACCGGCGGCGCCGCTGTGGAGCTCTTCCTGAATGGAAAGAAGCTGGGGCGGAAGAAGGTAAAAGAGTGCAAGGCATCCTTCAAGGTAAAATACGCGCCGGGAGAACTGAGGGCGGTGGCCTATGACGCCTCCGGAAAGGTAGTGGGAGAGAGTACACTGACCTCGGCCTCCGGCGCTACAGAGCTTCGCCTGACCCGGGAGACACCTGTGCTTGATCCGAAATTTGCCTGCCCGGCGGAATTGCGAGATCCTGAGACGGGGGAGAACGCTTCCGTGATTTACGTGGATGTGGAACTGACCGGGGAAAACGGACAGCGGCAGATGAACGACGACCGGAACTTAAAGTGTCAGGTAGAGGGAGGACGGCTGCTGGGATTTGGCAGCGCGAACCCCAGAACAGAGCAGCGGTATCCCGACGGTATCTTTGCCACCTACTATGGAAAAGCGCTGGCAGCAGTGCTTGTGGCAAAAGGCAGAAAGGCCACAGTAAAGGTCAGCGGCGAGAGCCTGGCGGCGGAACTGGAAGTGGAAGGCTAAAGCCGATTGGTATATGGCGGCGGGGCGGCGGCTGTGAAAGCGCAGCCGCCGGTTTGACGCGAATCAATAAAAGGTGGAAAAGAGAGAAAGGAAGGACGGAATATGAGAGCAGTACATATGCGGACAGATTATCTGAAGGAGCCGGTCGGGCTGGGGAACCCCACTCCCAGGCTCTACTGGAAATGTGAGGGCGGCGTGACCCAGAGCGCCTATCAGGTCATCGCGGAAAAGGACGGCGAGCAGATATGGGACAGCGGGAAGGTAAGTTCCGCTTCCAGCACCCACATCCCCTACGGCGGACCCCATCCCGGCAGCCGGGAGAGGATCGACTGGAAAGTGCGTCTCTGGGATGAAAAGGATGAACCGGGAGAGTGGAGCGGATCTTTCTTTGAGATGGGGCTGCTTCTTGCGGGCGACTGGAAGGCAAAATGGATCAGCGGCAATTACAGGCCGAAAAAGAACACCCGCTATCCGGTGGATTGTTTCCGAAAGACTTTTACAGCGGGAAAAAGGGTAAAGCGGGCGGTTCTCTATATGAGCGCCTGCGGACTCTACCGGGGCTGGATCGACGGCAAACCGGTCTCCGATGCGGTATTTATGCCGGGGGCGACAGATTATCGGAAACGGATTCCGTATCAGACCTACGACGTGACAGAACTTCTGCGAAAGGAAGAGGGAGAGAGCGGCAGCCACACGCTGGATATCTGGCTGGCGGACGGCTGGTACCGTGGCTCCATCGGCTGCTTCGGCCCCACCAATGTCTTCGGTCGTCAGACGAAACTGCTGTGTCAGATGGAGATTACCTATGAAAACGGCGGCCGGGAGATGGTTTTAAGCGACGGCAGCTTTTCCTGGAGCAATGACGGCCCGATCCGCTTTGCCGATCTGGAGGACGGGGAGATTGTGGACGCTTCCATGACGCCTTCCTACAGTGGGAAGGCGATGGAGACAAAAGAGGAGGTCGTACCCACGGCCGGGGACAATGTGCTGCCGAAGGAGAAGGAACGGTTTACCGCAAAGCTTCTCACTACGCCATCGGGGAAAAAGGTACTGGATTTCGGTCAGAACCTGGCGGGATATCTGGAGTTTCGCGTCAAAGGCGCGAAGGGACAGCAGATCCGCCTGACCTGCGGCGAGATTCTGGATGAGAACGGCGAGTTTACCCAGAAGAACATGACCGTCGAAAAGCCGGCCAACGAGTTTGGCAAGATAAAAGAGATGATGCTGGTTACCGGCATGAAGAAGGACTGGAAGGAGGAGATGCAGCTGTCGCCGAAGCAGCAGATTACCTTCCTCTGCTCGGGGAAAGAGGATGTCTATCACTCCATGTTCTGTATCTTCGGCTTCCGCTACGCGCTGGTGGAGACGGACCTTGCGATTGTGCCGGAGGATTTTACCTCCATCGCGGTGTACTCCGATATGGAGCAGACCGGGACATTTTCCTGCTCGCTGCCCCTGGTCAATCAACTGGTGCACAACACTCTCTGGAGCATGAAAAGCAACTACCTGGACGTGCCCACAGACTGTCCCACCAGAGAACGGATGGGCTGGACCGGGGACGCGCAGATTTTCTTCGACACCGGCGCTTACTTTATGGATATCGCTGCCTTTTTCCGGAAATGGCTGTGGGACATGGAGGATAATCAGTTCAAGGACGGTAAAATTTCCGCGGTTATTCCCTACAACGGCGCATCCATGATCTACGACAACACCGGCGGTTCCGTGGGATGGTGCGACGCGGCGATTCTGATCCCCTGGCGGTACTATCAGCGCTACGGCGACCGGGAGATCCTGGAGCGGTTCTACGGCATGATGAAGAAAAATGCCATGTTCATGATCAAAAACGCCGGTCCGAAGGACAGGAAAACCCTGGCAGGAGACCCGGATCAGAAGTATATCTACGAGAAGGGCATGCACCTGGGCGAGTGGCTGGAGCCGGAGGAGTTTCAGGAAAAAATTTCTGCCGGGAACATGCCGGAACATCCGGAGGAGTGCACCGCCTACCTGCACTATACCCTGGGAATCATGGCGCAGATCTCCGACCTTCTGGGAAAGGAAGATGACGCGGCTCTCTTTGCCGAGTATTCCGAGGGGGCAAAGCGGGCGTATCGGAAACTGTTCTTCGGGTCGGGGGCCCCGGATACGGACCGTCAGGCGAAGCTGGTGCGGCCTCTGGCCCTGGGACTGTGTGAGGGCAGCGACGTAAAGGAGCAGGTGCAGAAACGGCTGGCCCAGGCGGTGGTAAACCGTGACTACACCATCGCCACCGGCTTCCTCTCCACGCCCTTTGTGCTGGGAGAGCTGACGAAGATGGGACGTGCGGACCTCGCCTATCGGATGCTGGAAAATGAGAAGCAGCCTGGATGGCTCTACGAGGTAAAGCAGGGAGCTACCACCATCTGGGAGAACTGGGAGGGCAGCGCGAGCCACAACCACTATTCTCCGGGAGCGGTCTGTCAGTGGCTTTTTGACACGGTGGCAGGCATCGTGCCGGACGGAGAAAATCATTTTGTCATCCGGCCGGTTCCGGGCGGCGATATGACCTGGGCAGAAGCCTCCTACGACAGCCTTTACGGCAGGGTGGAGAGCAGCTGGCGCCTGGAGGACGGAGCGGATGGAACAGATGGGACCGGAAAGATTTCCTACCATATTGTGATCCCGTCCAACGTGACGGCGGAGGTGTGTCTGCCGGATCGTCAGCCGGTGCACCTGACAGCGGGAGAGTACACATTGTAGAGTAGCGTCGGTGTACAAAGGGACAACAATAAAAACAGTTTTTCTGAGGGTGTGCGTTTGATCGCACGCCCTTTTTAAAACTTTTTTAACAAAAGAGATGTATTTTACAGTGGATGATATGGTATGATGAATACAGATTTTGCCCGAGTCTCGAGGCAGGGGAAAGGGCAGAGGAGACGTATGATGGAGAAACAGTACGATATCTACGAGTATATTACCGTGAGAATCAAATACAGTCTGGCGGAGGATTGCAGGACATGCTATGAGTCCTTCGGCTGGGAGACCATACAGGAGCGGATCTCCAATGAGGGAAAAAGTTGCAGTTTCGCCGCCGGAGGAACATTGCGGAGCGGGGGAGACTGATGGAACAGCAGCGGCGGATGGAGAACGCCATGGCGCAGGTGGAGCATTATGAGAATCAGAGGGAACTGGTCCCGATTATGATCTGTATTCTTGTGGGACTGGCAGGGGCGGGTGTGCTGGCTCTGGAAGAGAAATTTGAGGAGAAGGATCTGGAACTGGAGATCGATCTGGAGGAGGAGATCCGAATCAGCAACGACGCCTCCCTCCTGGAGATCGCCTGGAACAATATCCTGGGAAATGCGGTCAAATACACGGAGCCGGGAGGAACTGTCAGCGTGTCGGCGCGCCTGGAAAGGGAACAGGCGGAGAGAGTTTCCGACATTGGAAAGGGAAGAGATACTGTGACAAGAGCGGTGGTGTGTATCCGGGATACGGGCTGCGGCATGGCCCCGGAGGCGGCACAGCATATGTTTGATCAGTTTTACCAGGGGGATACTTCCCATGCCTCCGAGGGGAATGGACTCGGGCTTGCCATGGTGGCCAGAGTCATGGAACTCTGCAAAGGGGAGATTTCCGTGGACACAAAAGAGGGGGAGGGAACGGCCATCACGGTCAGACTGCCGCTGGAGTGACGGCGGTGTTGCGCTATGCTGCCAGTGGAATGTGAGAGGGGATCGGGTGGGAAAATGGCGGCAGGAAAAGGCCGCCGACAGAGAAAAGACAGCAGGAGGACGGGCATGAGTGAAAAGGAATACGGACAGGAAGAAAGAGGCAGCGACGTGATCTCTCTGACAGCGGGGGAGAAGACGGCAAGGCCTCTTTTCGCGCTTCTGAGGGAGCGGGGGATCGAGATTGATCAGCCCTGCGGCGGAAACGGTACCTGTGGAAATTGCCGGGTAAAATTTCTGGAGGGAGCGCCGGAGATCACGCCGGAGGATCGCAGATGGTTTTCCGGGGAGGAGCTGGAGGATGGCTGGAGGCTGGCCTGCCGTGCGCGGGTTCGGGGAAACTGCCGGGTAATGGTGCCGAAGGAAAGAGGAAAGCAGATCGTTTCCGCAGTAGATTTCCGGAAACCGAAAACGGAGAAGGAGGAGACCGATCGAAAAGAACGGAGGAATCCGGCCCGGCAGAATGGCGGGTACGGACTTGCCGTGGATATCGGGACTACGACCCTTGCGGCGGCACTGATCGCGCTGCCGGAGGGGAAGCAGCTGGCGGCGGCGACCTGCGTCAACAGCCAGCGGGTCTACGGGGCGGATGTGCTCTCGCGGATTTTGCAGGCCAACGGCGGAGCGCTTGCGGATATGCGGGAGATTGTGCGAAGGGATCTAAAGTCGCTCGCTTCCGATATCTGCCGGGATGCCGGAATTTCAGAGGAACAGATTGCGGAGACAGTCATCGCGGGAAATACAACCATGCAGCATATTTTTGCCGGCGAGTCCTGCGCGGGACTGGGGCAGGCGCCCTTCGCGCCGGGGGACATTTCCCTCCGCCATTTTTCAGAGGGAGACAGAGACGTTGTCCTGCTGCCGGGAATTTCCGCCTTTGTGGGGGCCGATGTGGTGGCCGGCATCTACGCGCTGGGAATCACGGAACGGGAAGAACCGGCGCTCTTTCTGGATCTTGGCACCAATGGCGAGATGGCGCTCTGGGACGGCCGGCGGCTTTATACCGCGTCCACTGCTGCCGGCCCGGCCTTTGAGGGCGGCAAGCTGAAAAACGGCGCGGCCTCTGTTCCGGGGGCGATCTGCGGGGTCAGAAGAGAGCGCGGAAGGATTCTTCCGGAGACCATCGGCGATCAGAGACCGGTGGGAATCTGTGGCACCGGCGCGGTGTCCGCCCTCTGTCTGCTTCTGGAGGAGGGAATGCTGGACCGGGACGGAACGATGGAGGAACCGTACTTTTCCCAGGGATTTCCCCTTTGGATTCTCTCCCAGAGAGAGCGGATCTGTCTGTACCAGGAGGACGTCCGGGAACTTCAGATGGCAAAGAGCGCTATCTGTTCCGGTGTGGAAATACTCATGGAGGAGGCGGCGCTTGAGGCGGATCAGATTGCCGCGGTTTATCTGGCCGGAGGCATGGGATGCGCTCTGGACAGTGGGGAGGCGGAGCATATCGGGCTGCTGCCGGCCGGACTGTCCAAAAAGTGTCAGGGCGTGGGAAACGGCGCCATCGGTGGAGGATTGCGGTATCTGCGGGAGCGCTGCGCCGCCGGGAACGAGAGAGAGAGAGGGGCTGTGGACGGGAAGCTGCGGGAAGTGGTAAAGCTGGCGGTTCCGGTAACACTGGCAGATCATGAGAAATTTCAGGATAAGTTTTTGAACAACCTCTCCTTCCCGGAACGGTCCTGATCTGGTAAGATAGAATATATCAGTGGCAATATATTCCTGCGAGGAGGTATCATATTATGAGAACTTATGATAACAATCGGAACCCCATCCTTCCGCCGGATATCCATATCCCGGACGGGGAGCCCCATGTGATGTCGGATGGGAAACTCTATGTGTACGGCAGCTACGATGCCGATATGGAAAACTACTGCAGCGGGGAGTATCATGTGGTATCCACGCCGGACGGGAAACACTGGACGGTGCATGACACCTCGTTTTCCGCGGAAGATGTGCCCTGGATCCTGGATCCGTCTGCCAAAAGATATGGCACCGCGGCGGACTGGACGCATCCGACACCCTTTATGATGCAGATGATTCAGGATATGATCAAGGATATGAGCCCGGAACAGTTGGAGGAGATGGCGCGGCAGCAGGTGCAGGGCGATGCCACAGAGAACGAAGAAGGCTCACGGAGAGAGGGCGCCAATCAGAAGCGGCCGCTGCTGTTTGCGCCGGACTGCATCGAGAAGGACGGAAACTATTATCTCTATTTCTGTACGGAAAGCGGTATGGAGGGAGTTGCGGTCTCCGACCAGCCGGAGGGGCCTTTCCGGGATCCGGTCAGGTTGCCCTGCGGGGGAATCGATCCGGCGGTGTTCATCGATGATGACGGGCAGGCATATTATTACTGGGATCAGTTTTTTTCCAGCGGTGTGCCGCTGAATGAGGACATGGTATCCTTTGATACGGAAAAGGTCGTG
>ERZ1643246.3667-NODE-3667-length-12882-cov-9.293833_pt1 | contig 12882 bp, 8 predicted proteins | sample MGYA00579265_ERZ1643246 | MGnify/ENA primary metagenome ERZ1643246 (study PRJEB29033, sample SAMEA4952261) | chicken gut metagenome | biome: Broiler Chicken; feature: Gastrointestinal Tract; material: Caecum | place: Ireland | collected 2018 | study: Broiler... | reverse complement strand
AGTATGTTTCTTTAGCTGTTTCATAAGCTGCTTTAGCTGCATCTTCTTTTTGTTGTGCTTCGTTAAATGCTGCTTCAGCTTTAGCTACTGCTTCTTGTGCACTAGCTAATTCTTTTTGATATTCAGCTAATGTAGTACTTGCTGCTTCATAATCTTTGATTGCTTGTGTATTTGCCAAAGCATCCTTAAAGTCTGCATTCTTCTTTTCAGTATCTGCTAATGTATTCTTAGCATTTGTTAAAGCTTCATTTGCAGAATCTAATGCTGCTTGGTTCTTTGCTTGAACTGCTTGGAACTTAGCTAATTTAGCTTGTTCGTTTGCCAAGTTTTCTTGAGCAGCTTTCAATGCATCTTGTGCTTGTCCTTGGCGGATTGTAAGAGCTTTAATACCCTTCTTTAAGTTATCTAAGTGGTAACTTGTTGCAGTGTCTTTTTCGTCTACAAGAGCTTGTTGCCATTGTGCTAATTTTTCACTTACAGCATCTAGATTTGCTTGTGCTTCGTCTACTGCTGCTTGTGCTGCTTTAACAACTTTTTCTTGTGCATGTACAGCATGGTTTGCCTTGTCAACATTTGGTTGAACCTTGTCTACTGCTGCTTGTGCTTCATCTACTGCTGCTTGTGCTGCTGCAACATCTTCGTCATCAGCAAAATTATTTTGCGATTTCAAGTCATTGTACTTAGCTTGATCTGCAACTAATTTATCCTTATCTGCAGCCAACTTATCTTGTACATTTGCTAATTCAGCTTGACTCTTTTCTAATGCAGCTTTACCTGCTTCAAGAGCTGCTTGTGCTTCAGCATTGCTCTTAGCTGCTGCTTTTTCTTTTGTTTGTGCTGCAGCTGTTGACATCTTAGCGACTGCTAATGCAGCATTTGCTTTTGTTAAAGTTTCTTCAGCTGTTGTTTGCTTAGCACGGCTTGCACCATAAACATCTAATGCAGAGTCAATAGCCTTTTGAGCTTCTGCAACTGCATCTTGTACTTGACCTAAGCGAACTTTCATAGCTACAATACCTTTCTTCAAGTTATTTAAGTGTTCACTTGAAGAAGTATCTTTTTCATCTACAAGGAATTGTTGCCATTGAGCAATCTTATCTTCCCATCCCTTAACAGTAGCTCTTGCTGCATCGCCAGCTTTTTGAGCTTCTTTTCTTCTAATGCAGCCTTATCTTTTTCTGCTTGTGCAGTAGCATCCTTCAATGCTGTTCGTGTAGCATCAACATTTGTTTGAGCAGATACTTCTGCTTCTTTTGCTTTCTTCAAAGCATCAACTGCTTGAGTTTCTGTTTCAGCAGCTTGGCGAGCTGTTTCTACTAAGTTATTTACAGTTGTTTGAGCTTCCTTTACAACTTGTTGTAAGTTTGCTTCATCTTCTGTATCTTTTTGGATTGCAGCTTGATCTGAAACGATGTCATCTGCTGCTTTTGCAGTATTTTGTGCTGCAGTTGCTTGATCAGCAGCTGGCTTTAAGTCATCAACAGTTTTTTGTTGTGCATCAACCTTTTCTTGGGCAGCGTTTTCATTTACGGCTGCAGTATTTTCTGCTTCTCTAGCAACTTCTGTGTTATCTTGTGCTTTATCAACATCATCTCTTGCGTTATCTAAAGCTGCACTATCTTCTTTAACTTTGTCTGTTGCGGCTGGAATATCCTTCTTTGCTTGAAGTGAAGCATCTAAGTCTTTTTGAGCAGATGCTTCAACATCTTTTGCATCGTTACGAACAGTAGTTGCATCTTCTACATTCTTTGTAGCTTCTGTAACTTCACCTTGTGCCTTATCTTGAGTAGCTTTAGCATCCTTCAAAGATTCTGTTGCTGTTTCTTTTGTAAGGCCTTGGTTTTCTGTTTGTGTTGCTGCATCAGCTTTATTTGTTATTTCTGTTGTTTCATCATTTTGGCCCGGTGCTACTTCTGTTGTTTGTGCTTCAGTATTTGTTGTAACTGTATCAGCACTAGCAGCTTGACCTCCAGCAAATGTCAAACCTGTTGCTAATAAGACAGATGCTAACCCCACATTTAATTTTACTAGACCGTATTTGAGAGTTCTCTCTGCACTACGCTCTGCTATCATTTTTTTATTATTCTTAGAAAACATATAATTTATCCCTCCTAATCGGAATGTTATATAGTACCTATATAACACCCTCATTCTACCTCCCCCTCCCCACGCTATTTTATCAATATCATTTATACATAAATATTCCGTGATAGTTTTTTGAATTTTTTGTGAAGTTTAATTAAAAAATTGTACAATTATCTCTATACGATAAATGTACGATCTCTATTTGGGATAACTTACAATACGCAAGTCACCGTTTACATATTCAGCTATGTATATTTCACTTAAATCTTTATAACCTATTTTGTTCAATTTACCTATTAACCATTCTTCATCTTAGTTAATAAGTTCCAATACATCAACATTTAACTGTCCATCACTTATAAGCGGATAACGAACATGATCTTTATCACTAAATTCAATAACCGTTAGCTGCCCATTTTGTTCTAAGATTCCACTTTTTACTTTAGCAACTTCATAAATCCCTTTGTTTCTTAACTTGAACATTAAATCATTTGCTGATATCCCATGTTTTAAACATTCTTCTACTCTAATTTTGCCATTTTTAATTAAAGTTACCGGTTGTCCATCAATGATATTACGAATAAAGCGATTATGATCTTTAAAGAACTTTAGAGTTAATACAATTATAGTCCAAACAATCAGAACCATAACAAACTGTAAAATAGTGATATTTTCATTGTATATTACTCCTCCAATAATTCCACCAAGTGCATAATTTTGAACAGCATCTAAAGCAGTCGAAGGTGCTAAATTTCCTTTACCTGTTAGATTTATCTGTAAAATAAATACCAATAGTCCCAATACAAATTTAATAATAATTGGTAAATAATAATCCATCCAGTTCTTCACCTCTATCTATGTATCTTTACTTTTTGATTTATAAGATGTGTCCGAACAAGTACATAATTAGTTTGATCAGAACTTAAATTAACTTTATAAAATTTTTTATTAATTTCCACAATTATCCCATCTGATAATCCACGTGCGTTAATAGCAACTTGATCTTTTTTAACGTGATATTCTTCAGAAATAGATTTCAAAAAAGTTGTTGCTTCTGCAGCTTGAACACTTGTATCTCTACCATTTTGATATTCAGTAAAGTTTATTCCTGCCATAAAAAGTAATATCAGTGCCATGATAATACTTAAGTCACGATACTTAGTTTGAAATTTATCTTTTATATACAAAATTGTCGCTATAATTAGAACTAAAAAGATAATTACAACAATTCCATATTGGACAAATTGTGCTACATTATTTTGTTCCTGAAGATATGTTAATGTATAAAAGTTCATAAATTCACCCGTCTCAACATAAATTATGACAATTATAGCTATTGCCAAATAGAAATTCAAGCACCTAAAAAAAGAGATGAGAAGAAAAAATCTTCTCACCTCTTTTGGTTTAACTTTTCGAAATCATTGTAGCATACATAACTCAAAAAGTCTAAGTAATAAATAGCATCAACTATTATTTAGATGTTTTATATCCATCGCTAGATTGAACATCTTTCCAGTATGCTTCATAAATACTCTTCAAGGTACTCATGTTAACACTACTTTTATCACTAGCAAGATTTGGGAAAGCTACAACCACTACTACTTGTGGATCATCATAAGGGGCATAACTAATAGCACTTAATGTAATTGTATCAGTATTCTTATAAACAGTTTCAGCAGTACCTGTTTTAGCTGCAATGGCTGGATTAATACCCTTCATTGCTGTACCAGTTGCATATTGACTAGTTCCGTGTACTACTTTATACATACCACTGTGAATAATATCCCAATAAGAATCTGGAACATCTATTACGCCCGTGATATTAGGCTTAACTTCATATTTTACAGCGCCCATCTTACCATCTTTGCCATTTGCTCTGATTGATTGTAATAAATGTGGTTGAATTTTATAACCTTTATTAGCCAAAATGGAAGCATATTGGGCTAATTGAATTGTTGTGTAAGAATCATAGTTCCCGTAAGAGAGGTCAAGGGCACTACCAATATATTTAGCTGTACTCTTACCTTCCAATCCAGAAACTTCACCAGGTAAATCAATTCCTGTTCTTACACCCAAGCCAAACTCATTAAAGTTATTTCTTAATTTCTTAAAAATTGAGGTTGGCATAGTTAAGGTTGCACCATAACTATACTTAAATCCTGCTTCCTTCATAGCAAGTTGCATCATGTACGAGTTAGAAGAAACCATCAAAGCATCAGAAGCAGTTAAAGCCACATTAGCTCCACCACTCTTGTTGAACCATGATCCCTTGACTGGTGTATCTTTAACTTTAATTGGCATATCAGTCAATACATTATTATCAGGTGTAATAACGCCTGACTTCAAAGCTCCAATAATCGTAGCTGGCTTAACAACAGACCCCATAGTAATAGATTGATTAATTGCCCCAGCAGGATCAACAGTTGTCTTACCAGTGTTAGGGTCACGATAAACACCGGCCATACCATAAATGCCACCAGTATGTGGGTTAATCGCTACTGCATAACCACCATTTGAATAACCACCTAATCCAGCAACTGCGCTATCCATTATTTTTTGCATATCTTGTTGGAATTTAGCATTAATTGTTAGCTGAACATCATCACCGGCTTGTCCACCATATTGTTCAACTTCTTTAGTAATTTTACCATTTTGAGTAAATACTTTTGTAGTTTTCTTAGTACCCTTTAGGACATCCTGATATTGCTTTTCTAAATAACTTGAACCAACACTATCATTTCTTGAATATCCTTGAGCTAAGAAAGTATTAATAGAATCATCTGGTAAACCTTGCTTTTCAGTTGTTACAGTCCCAGCTAAATTCTTTATCGATGTTCCATCTGGATAACTACGTGTCCAATCTGTTCCAATCTTTATTCCAGGCATTGAAGAAAGATTTTCACCAACTTCAGCCATTTCAGTATCGCTAACACCACTAGTCTTAATATAAACGCTTGATAGAGCATAAGCACCACTCATCTTGTTATAAACAATTGCTGCCTCTTTTTCCTTATTAGTCATATCAGAAACTAGACCATGCTTTCTAACATAAGTGATCATTAGACGATTTAACTCACTACTATCTAAACTATCAGCATTTTTAATATGCTCTTTTACAGCGTCATAGTTCTTTACATTAGCTAGATAATATTCAGCCTTCATCCCACTCGTTAATGAATCTGTTTTGATAGATACAAATTTTACCAATTCATCAGCAATTGCTCTCATTTTTTGATTCGTAACGCCAAGGGGTTTGGTATAGGTAATTGCTCTTGAAGAATTATTACCAACAATTAACTTACCTGTTGAATCATACATCATCCCACGTTGAACATTAGTGGTTTCAGTATAAGTATCATTATTTGCTGCTTCACTTGAAAATTTCTGTCCATTAACAATTTGTAAATGTGCTAACTGAGCAATCAATGCTGCAAATAATAAAAATACAATAACAAAGAGAAAATTTAATCTAAACGGAATTAATGAATTTTGATTACTATTCCGTCTATTTCTCCGTGAACTGCGTAAAAATTTCACTTTAATTTCTCCTATCTATTTTGGAAAAAATTGCGACTAACAAATATAATTCCAAAAGTTTAACCTTACTATGATAAGTATATTTAAATCCATTCTCTATCCTACCATACTATCACAATTTTGGGCATAAATTCCGTTAAAATTTTCTAAAAGGTTAAGATATTACTTACTATCTTTTACCTACTCTTTACCTATGATATTCTATAGATATTATATTCTTTAACAGAAAGGATTCTTTTTTATCATGTGGATTAAAATGAAATCTTTTATAAATAATAAATATCCATTTTTACTTAGCTTTTTTGGCCCTATTGTCATAATGTTAGCCTATTTTATTGCTCGTCACATGTATCCATTTGGTTCTAGTACAATTCTAACTGTTGACCTAGGACAGCAATATGTAGACTTCTTTGCTTTTTTCAGAGAAACCTTACTTCATCATCCTGGGAGTTTCTTCTACTCTTTCTCAAAAGCTATTGGTGGTGAAATGATTGGAGAATGGGCTTATTATCTACTTAGTCCATTTAATTTATTATTCATCTTTTTCCCCGGTAAATCGATTGCCGCTGGAGTCTTAGTCGTTACTCTCTTGAAATATGGTTTTTGTGGCCTATCTTTTGCGTATCTTTTATCTAAAAGAAAATTGCAAAAAGGTTGGATGATCCCCACATTTTCAATTAGTTATGCTTTAATGGCGTGGAATGTTGTTAACCAACTTAATTTATTATGGATAGATGCGGCTATTTTACTTCCTCTAATTATTGCTAGTTTCTATGATTTAATGGAAAAACGTAAGATGAAGGCCTATCCTCTTTTACTTGCATTGATGCTTATAGATAATTATTACATGGCATATATGGTGTGTATCTTCCTAGTTTTATTCTTTATTTGGTACCAGATAACATATACTACCAAATTCAAGGAATTTCTATCTAGAACTTGGTTATTTGCAAGTCGATCAATTCTAGCAGGGGGCATTGCTGCTGTTATTTTAATTCCTACTGCGATAACCCTTACTAGCAGTAAAGGCCAATACACAGAAAGCTCGATTCAAGCTAAATTAGAATATAATCCACTTAAAATGTTATCAAAATTAACGATTGGTTCATTTAATTTTGATCAAATGCCATCTGGGTTTCCTAATATTTTTATTGGTAGTCTTGCATTATTTGCCTTTATTTTGTACTTCTTTAATCGTCAAAATACAATCAAATCCAGAATAAGTGCATTTTTAATCAGTATTTTCTTTACAGTTTCAATGTGCTTTGAACCACTAGATTTATTTTGGCATGGGATGCAATTTCCGGTTTGGTATCCATATAGATTTACCTTTATTGTAAGTTTTTGGATGCTTTTCTTGGGAAGTCAAGGTATCACTAATTTCATTGTTAATGTTAAGCCATGGAAAATTTTCCTTTTATTCTTCATGGAAGTCGGTATTATTTCCTATGTATGGATTAATATTAAAAAATTCAACTATGCTACTACTGAGACTTTAATTTTTTCTGCTACCTTTGCATTTTTAGTTTTACTACTTTTAAGTATTAATAGTACTAATGACAGAAGCATCATTAAGTTTCTGTTACTTTTCCTAGTAGCCGTATCTGAAATGTCTGCCAATATGATTTTTTCTCTGAATAATATTAGCTATTTATCCAAACGCGAATTTGCAGATCCAACAACTGCACTTACTGCTGATAGTTCTTGGCTACATTGCCATGATTCTAGCTTTTATAGAACTGCTCAAATTTATTCTAGAACTAAAAATGATGGTATAACACATAATCTTAATGCTGGTGCATATTTCAGTTCTGCTCTAGAAAAGAATATTCCAGATTTTTATGGTATGATTGGCCAACCAGATGGTGATAACTATGTTACTTATTCTAATGGCAGTCTGATAACTGATGGTTTACTTGATATGAAATATGCTATTGCTCCTAAAAATAATAACGAAGTTACTGAAGGTAGCAGTCACGGTTATCCTTTAATCCAAACTTCAGAGCGTAGTGATTTAAGCTCATATCAACTACTAAAAAATAATCCTCGTACTTCAATTTATCAAAATCCATATGCTACAAGTATTGGTTATAGTGCAGGATCTACTATTTCAAAGATGCAACGTTTGTTTGACAATCCCGTTATTTATCAATCTAATTGGCTTAACGCTGCATCTAGTTCAATGCCTGGAACGACTTATTTTACAGCCATGAACTTTAATAAAGTTATTTTTACTAATACCGCAGAAAAAACAACTTTAACTAACTCAGATTTTAAAAAAATTGATAAAAGTAAGGATGCAAGTATTACTTTTGAATTCATTCCGACAACCAATAATTCTTATTATCTTACATTGGGTACTTCACTTGATAATGACAATGTCGAGTTTCTAATTAATGATCGCGTACTTCATAATTATTCTATTTTTAGACATACAACTCTTGTGAATGTCGCAAATAACGATAAAGGTAAAAAAATCTCTATTACTGCTAAATTTAAAAAAGATAATCTTTGGTTGAATAATTTTGTTCTATATCAACTAGATAATAATTTAGTAAAGCAAAAGCTAACTCAAATTAAAAAATATTCTTGGAAGATACAAGATTATTCGTCAACTTCATTAAATGGAACCATTGATATTGTTAAGTCAAATCAATGGTTTGCAACTACTATTCCTTATAATGATGGTTGGAAAGCTTATGTTGATGGAAAAGAAGTCCCTACTTATAAGATCCAACAAACATTTATTGGATTCCCTATTTCTAAAGGCAAGCATCAAGTAAAATTAACCTTTACTCCCCCATATCTTTATCAAGGACTTGTGGTATCAGTTATTTCATTGATGTTGCTATTTATTCCTGGATTGTTAAAAAGAAAAGTTCATAAATAATTAAAAAGACCAATATATCTATCTTCATAAACGAAGAATTGATATATTGGTCTTTTATTGTTTTTATACTAAGATTTAGTATTTCATTAAAGCTAAAGTATCGTAACCCTTAATCTTGTCACGACCATGTAGATCTTCCAATTCAATGATGAATGCACAACCTACAACCACGCCACCAAGTTGTTCAACTAAGTCAATTGTTGCGCCAATTGTACCACCAGTTGCTAATAAATCATCTGTAACTAAAACTTTTTGTCCTGGTTTAACTGCATCTTTGTGCATATAAAGTGAAGCTGTACCATATTCTAATGAGTAATCAGCCTTAACTGTTTCACGAGGTAGCTTACCCTTCTTACGTGCTGGAGCAAAGCCTACACCTAATTCATAAGCTACAGGGCAACCAACGATAAAGCCACGTGCTTCTGGTCCAACAATCATTTCAACGCCCTTATCTTTAGCGAATTGAACGATGCGGTCAGTAGCTTGGCGATAAGCTTCACCATCTGCCATTAATGGAGAAATATCTCTAAATACAATTCCTTCTTCTGGATAATTTTCAATACTTGCAATATAGTTTCTTAAATCTAAAGCCATTAAAATTTCTCCTTTTCAGCTCTAATTATTTTCATCAAGATACTTTAATATCCACTTCTGTAAATCTGTTGATTTGCTGTATATTAGCGATTTTTGTGCTTTCATTTTTTGTAAATATGCTTGATATGAATTTGTATCTTCTAAACTATGCGGAGTTATATTTGTGTTTCCACTCATTAACCCATTTTCTATTTTAACAAATTCCGCTTCAAAAAACACATTAATCATAAAAACTAAAAGTTCACGTTTTAATTTTAAGTAGTCCGCTAATTTCTGTAAATCTCTTCTTATATTTACATTAGTGTGTGTTTGCGAGAACTTATATAGTCTACCAAACTGTTCTCTAGTTGGCAAGCCATTTAAGTAAGTATTTTCTCTAGTATAACCAACAAAAATAAAATGCTTAACAGTTGCTTTAGCAAGTAGAGACTTTAATTTTTCTATATTATCTGGGCAATCTACCACAACCAACGTATCACAATTTAACTTCTTATCATCGCTAAAATTATATAAATAAGTTTCACTACTATCTGCTAGATATGGCATTACTTGATTATATAGTTTTTTATCAAAGAAAGCATATGTTGCTTTTTGTTGAAACATTGACTTAGTTAATTTATTTTTTCGTTGAATCTCAACAACTGTGCCAGTATTACTATCATCCAATAAAATATCTTCTACCATAATTTGAAGATTAACTCTACTTTGCCAAACATTTTTTCCCAAAGTTCCTATCAAACGAACTGAATTTTTATTTCGCTCAATTTCAGAAATTTTTTTACTACCAATTCCGAAATCCAAAGCATCTACTTGAGAGTTATTGGATTGCAATTGAAGTTTAAGATGATTTTTTTGTTGCCCAATCGCCTGAACTGTATTCACTTTGTAATCTTTGAATTCAAAAACAGGACGAGGATTATCTGTACCAAATGGTGCTAAAGCTTCTAATTGTGCTTCTAAATCCAAATTAACATCATCTAAATTAACAGGAATGACTTTTACTACCGGTTTTGTAGCATGTTCAATTCCTTGTTTCTTTCCTTCTTCATCAACAACTTGTTGTAAATCTGACAACTTCTCCTTATCTAGAGACAAGCCACAAGCCATATGATGTCCTCCAAATTTCATGAGAATATCTCGATGACTATCTAAGGCATCAAACATTTGAAATGCTTCAATGGATCTTCCTGAGCCTTTAGCAATACCTGTTTTTTCATCAATGCTAAGAACTAAAGAAGGTTTGCCAGTCATATCGACTAACCTACTTGCCACGATGCCCACTACACCTTCATGCCAGTTATTTCCAGCCACTACATTGACTAAATGATTTTCGGATTTATTAGCTAATTGTGCCACTGCTTCTTCAACGATTTTATTAACTTCTTCTTGCCTTTTTATATTTAATTGGTTGGTAGTTTTTGCTAACTCTTCAGCTCTTTCCCCATCTAAAGTAGTTAGTAATTCTACCCCTAAACTCCCATTTTCCATTCTTCCTAATGCATTTAAACGTGGAGCAAGTGAAAAACCAATTGTCTCTTCCGTAATTGTAGGGACTTCTATCCCAGCTACTTTGTATAAACTTTGCAATCCAGGACGCATTGTTTGTTGTAACAATTGCAGACCATACTTAACTAAGATTCTATTTTCACCAGTTAGAGAAACCAAATCAGCTACTGTTCCTAAAGCAACTAAATCTAATACATCTTGTGGCAGTTCTTCTAGTAAAGCAGCCGCCACCTTAAAAGCCACACCTACTCCAGATAATTCACCAAAAGGATAATCGCCCTCAGGATGACGAGGATGAATAATCGCATATGCATCTGGCAAAGTTTCGGGTAACTCATGATGATCTGTTATGACTACATCTACTCCATGTTGATTTGCATAATCAATGGCTTCATGTCCAGCTACCCCATTATCCACGGTTACAATTAAACTAACACCTTCATCAATCAAACGCTTATAGACTTCCATATTTGGACCATAGCCATCTTTAAATCTATCAGGTATATAATATTCAACTTCTGCTCCTAATTCTTCAAGAGTTTCGTACATAAGGGCAGTACTTGTGATTCCATCAACATCATAATCTCCATAAATAACTATTTTTTCACCATTCATGATTGCTTGTTGAATTCTATCTACACCTAGTTCCATATCATGCATAAAATTAGGATCGTACAATCCACGAGCATCTGGATCTAAAAAATTGTTAATAGCTTCAAGAGAATCGTATCCTCTTTCCATTAATATTTGTAAAACTATCTTAGGAAAACCTGTTTCTTCAATTAATTCATCAAGATGTTCATTTTCTGATAATTCAATTTCTTGCCATTCTTTTTTAGCATCAATCAAGAGTTTTTCCTCATTTCTTGTTAAAAATACCACCTGTTAAATAATCAGCCATATGTGGGAAGACTTCATATAAGTGATGAGCAACTTCCATGTAATATGGTAAATTCACTTCACGTCGACTAGTTCCAATCTTTGAAACAATTTTATAAGCTACTTCCTCTGGGTCTAAAACTATATTTCCTAGAGAATTTAGGTAATTATGTGTTTTATCTGCTTTATCAAAGAATTCTGTTCTGATAGGTCCAGGATTTACGGTCATTACTGAAATTCCCAATGGTTTCAATTCCAAACGTAGAGCATTAGAAAAGCCTAGCACTGCAAATTTAGTTGCAGAATAGACAGTTGATTTAGGTGTAGCTATTTTGCCAGCCATAGAAGCAATATTAATTATTGCACCTACTTGTCTTTCAGCCATTTTTGTAGCTACATATTTAGTAGCATACATTAATCCTAAAACATTTACTCTGAACATTGCTTCTGCTCTATCCATATCAAAATCAAGGAAGTCTTCCATTAGTCCAAAGCCAGCATTATTAATTAAAACTGAGACAGGTCCCACTTCTTCCTCTACCTCATTAACAACTTTTTCTACTTCTTCTGGCTTGGAAATATCTAGTTGGTATGCATATGCTAATCTCTTAGACAAATTTTGACAATTTTCTACAACTACATCTAACTTTTCTTTACGACGTGCACAAGCTACAACTATTGCACCCTTTTTAGCTACTTGATAAGCTATTTGTTCACCTAAACCACCTGATGCTCCAGTTATTAGCACAACTTTATTAGTTAAGTCTTTTAAACTTTTATAATTTTTCATTGCTCATCGTCCTTTCTTTCAGGAAAAGGAATATTAAAGGTATCAAAATCTTTAACAACCTTAGTATTTGGAAATACTTTCTTAGCTTCTTTTTCTAAAACTTTCACCATCTTACCTACATAACGAGCTGAAATATGAGTTAACAGTAATTGTTTTACGCCTACTTCTTTAGCTAAAGTAGCTGCTTGAACACAAGTTGAATGATGGTAATTACGTGCTAATTTTCCTTCACCTTTACCAAAAGTACTTTCATGAACTAACACGTCAGCATCTTTAGCAAGTAATTTCAAATTAGGTGTTTGTCTAGTATCACCTAAAACCGTTACAATTCGACCTTTCTTAGCTTTACCTATAAAGTCTTTCCCATCTATAGTTCTACCATCTTCAAGTGTTACTACTTCTCCAGCTTTAAGACGACCATAGATTGGTCCAGATGGAACTCTAGCTTCTCTAAGTTTTTCAACTTGTAATTCACCTGGATAATCCTTTTCTTCAATTCTGTAGCCCCAACATTCAATACGATGATCTAATTTATAAGCGTAAACTTTAAATCGATCATTTTCTAAAAGTAAACCTTCTTCTTCAAGTTCTACAAAATTTA
>ERZ1643246.3665-NODE-3665-length-12885-cov-18.498753_pt1 | contig 12885 bp, 11 predicted proteins | sample MGYA00579265_ERZ1643246 | MGnify/ENA primary metagenome ERZ1643246 (study PRJEB29033, sample SAMEA4952261) | chicken gut metagenome | biome: Broiler Chicken; feature: Gastrointestinal Tract; material: Caecum | place: Ireland | collected 2018 | study: Broiler... | reverse complement strand
TATCATTTTATTGAAAAAAATATTAATTTAATACTTGATTTTCCTTATCTAATTTCTTGCATTCAAAAGCCAGAGTTATATACAAAAAAACAATTAAAAGAACTTAAACAAACCATAGACATTTTCAAGTAGTCACATAATATACGTACGAAATTTTCAAGTTACTATTAGTTAATAAAAAGCCAAAAAGTCCATGATTCCTAGAAAAAATCGTGGACTTTCTTTTAAATGTTAGGCAAACTCGGGTTTTACCATAAAACACCTATTTTTTCATTAAGGCAATTAAATTAAAAAATATTAAAAAAATATCTTGCATATCTATTTATTTTTGTTATAATTTAAGCACTAAAATCTTTTGTGGATTTTTATAGCAATTTGCTTTTTTCGCCACATAGCATTAAGCTATGGGCTTTTTTTTATGGAGGTAAACATGGAAAGTCAAAACATCTTTAAATTATTACTAAAATTAGGATTACCTATGGTAATTTCTATGTTATTTAATAGTTTATATAATATCGTAGATAGTCTATTTATAGCTCAACTTGGTGATGATGCCTTAAATGCCATTAGTTTAATATATCCGATGCAAAATTTAACAACTGCGGTTGCAGTCGGATTTGGGGTTGGTATTAGTTCTACTATATCTTATTATTTTGGAGCTAAAATACAAAGTGAAATGAATAATTCTGCGTCACTTGGACTTCTATATAGCTTGATTCATTCAATTATTTTAACAATAATTTGTTTAGTCGGAGCACAGGCATTTTTAAGTTTATTTACTGACAATACTAATGTTTTAAATTTGGGCCATGAATATGCAGTAGTTGCTTTTGCATTTACCATTCCTAATGTTTTAGGAATAACATTTGAAAAAATATTTCAAGGTATAGCTAAAATGAAATTAACTATGATTGCTCTAATAGCAGGTTGTATCTTTAATATTATATTTGATCCAATTCTAATTTTTGGCTATGGACCATTCCCCGAAATGGGTATGACCGGTGCTGCTCTAGCAACAGGACTTGGTCAAACTTTATCATTAATAATTTATGTAATATATTATATTATTGCCAAAAAAGAAATAAAATTAAATAGTTATAAATTAAACTTAACCAATACTAAAAAACTATATTTAGTCGGTATACCAGCTACCTTAAATTTAGCACTTCCATCAGTACTAATATCAGCACTTAATGGCATATTAAAGCCATTTAATGAAGATTACATAACTATACTTGGCATATATTATAAACTACAAACTTTCATCTATTTACCAGCTAATGGTTTCGTTCAAGGTATGAGACCAATTGTAGGCTATAATTATGGTGCTAAAAGAATAAATAAGGTAAATGAATGTTTTAAATATACCTTCCTTCTAACACTCATAATCATGCTTATAGGAACTATTTTAAGTTTAACTATTCCTAATCAAATCTTAGGCTTATTTAGTGAAAGTGAAAATATAATAAACTTAGGTTCTACAGCTTTAAGAATTATATCTATTGGATTTATAATTTCCGCTATTTCTATTACCTGTTGTGGTGGACTTGAAGGCTTATCAAAAGGACTAACAAGCCTAATAATTTCTCTTCTTAGATATATAATAATTATTATTCCTTTAGCTTTAATTTTAGTCATTCCTTTTGAAGCAAATGGTGTTTTTATAGCTTTCCCTATTACTGAGTTTATTACTGCCTTTATATCAATCATTTTATATTTTCTGACAATTAAAAAAATTAATAAAGATACTATAATAAATAACTAAACTTGTCTTAGGCATAATACCTACATTAACTAGGTGTTGTGCCTGTTTTATTCAAATGAAAATAATCTAAGAATATTACTATAAGTTTATGCTTATTCTTTTTGTTTTATTCAGCAATCTAAAAATGTGAATTCAAAAATATTTATACTTCTTTACAAAATTTAAGTAAAATAAAAAAACTATAAAAGCCCATAAGATTTTCATACACCTCAAAACCTAGGTTTTTATACAACCTCTTTTTTTACAGCCCTTTTTTGAATAACCTATTAAATAATGTCCATCCGTTTTTCCCGATTCCACATCTTCAAGTGTAAAACCATTCCATATATAAAACTATTCACCATAAGTCATTGTTTCATAATCTTCTTTTGTTAAATCTTCCCAATTATCAATTTTTTCTTTATTTCTGGTCTAATAGTCCTATTCTTCCAATCAAATTTTTGATATATATAATTTTCACACGGTTTTAATAGGCATAATTAGAACCCACCTTCCAATACAATGCAATAAAAAACTAAGCAATTTTACTAATAACGGGATAAGCAATTTTACTAATAACGGGACTTGAACCCTAGTAAAAATGCCCTAAAATAACAAAAAAGTGCTAATTTGAGCATAAAATCTCGTATTAGCACAGTTGTTTCAATATGTCTTTGTGCCATCGCTTTAATACAAAATGACACCCCTACTAGCAAAACGCATAAAAAGAAAAAATGCCCGATTTCTCGAGCAAATATCGTTAATTTTGACACCCTTACTTTGTATCAAAATGTTAGTTATAATATGTCTTTGTGCCATCGCTTTAATACAAAATGACACCCCTACTAGCAAAACGCATAAAAAGAAAAAATGCCCGATTTCTCGAGCAAATATCGTTAATTTTGACACCCTTACTTTGTATCAAAATGTTAGTTATAAGATGTCTTTGTGCTATCGCTTTGATACAAAACGACACCCCTACTAGCAAAACGAAACCCTTACTAGATAAACGAAACCCCTAGAAAGTGCCGATTTTATCGATATTTCTTTATATTATTATTTATAATTTTCAAAAATAAACTTCGCTACACCATCATTTTTGCAAGTATCAATTTGATAAGTAGAATATTCTAATAATCCAGGAAAGCAACCACCCATCGCGATAGAACAAGGCACAAACTCGAACACTTCTAAATCGTTTGGCCCGTCTCCAAAATAGACTACTTGTTCAAGTTTGAAGCCAAGATAATCGATCAGCACCTATATAGCATTAATTCTTGAGCATCCTTTATTCTGCAAACTTATTGTTTTAGTTGTTTCCCAATAGTAAGCATCAAAATTTGTTTTTAATCTTTCTAATTCTTCTTTTTCTATGTCAAATAAAATCAGATTATAAAATTTTGAAGCAGCACTTTCGTTTTCGGCAATAAAACCATTTTCCAGCGCTTTTTCCTTTGCTTTATCACTAGAGTAAAAAGTTTCATATGGTGTATAAGTTAAATAATCTTTTTTGGTAATATCAATATTTAAAGGTACATCAATTAAAACTTTATTTTTGCAAATCACAAATGAACCATTGTTTAAAATATAGAAGTCAAAATCGAAATCAATAATATCTCTAATATGGTTAAAGGTTCTCATGGTACATACACCAACTTTGTAACCTTTTTCTTTAAGCAAATTAAGAGCTTCAATTGTATTTTTAGAACATTTAATTTGAGTTTCTTTATCGAAGATAGTTTTTCCTATATCAAAGATAAAAACCTTAATTTTATCTAGAAATTGTAACTTCATCGTATTCCACTTCTTTCGCTGATATTAATTGGCCACCATAAATTTCTTTTAAGATGTCAACTTTCACAATATCCTTACAATGTCCAAATTTGCAAATTTCACCATTATTCATAAGTATCACGTTGCTATTTAAAATTAGAGCTATATTTGGATTGTGGGTTGACAAAACAATCGTCTTACCTTCTTCTCTAAGTTCTTTTAATATTCTAATTATTAAACTTTGGTTCTTTAAATCTAGTGCACTCATAGGTTCATCTAAAAGAATTAATGGTGTATCTTGCAAATAGGCAGAACAAATATATACTTTTTGTCTTTCTCCTCCAGATAATTCATTAAGTTTTTTATTAAGGAGTAATTCAATATCAAATTTAGCAGCGGCTTCATGCATTTTTTTCACTTGATCATTTTTAGGCTTTTCATAAAACTTTAAATCACTCACAAAACCGAACAAAAGAAAATCTTTAACTAGGAAATCCTCTTCATTGCTTGACAATTGAGGAACATAACTTATCAATTTAGCTTTTTCATTGTTTTTTAAATTATTTAGGCTTTTTCCATTAATAAATATTTCTGATGTCTTAGTTTTTAAAAGTGAAGCAATTAACTTTAATAAAGTAGTCTTACCACATCCATTTAAGCCGAGCAAAACATTTATTGTCCCTTCTTCAATTTTCAAGTTAATGCTGTTTAAGACTGTTTGATTGGTTTTATATGAATAAGAAAGGTTTTTAACTTCTAGTAATGTCATTTTTATCCCCTTTCTTAAACGCTAGTATTCCAATAAAAATAGGTGTCCCAATAAAACCAGAAACTGCAGACAGCGGAATCTCTGAGAATGTAAAACTTCTTGAAACGATGTCACATATCAACATAAATATTGCCCCAATGAATATAGTCAAAGGCAGGCTTTTTGTTGTATTTCTTCCAACTAATAACCTTGCAATATGAGGAACCACTAAGCCAACCCAACCGATAACGCCTGCAAAAGCTACAGAAGCCGAAGTAAGAATGGTAACAATTACTATGAGTAATCCTTTATAGAAACCATAGTTAAGGCCCTTTGATTCCGCTTGTTCTTTTCCTAATGCAACTATATTTATTCTCCATCGGATAATTATTAAAATCACTATACAAATTAATGAAATTGGCAACATGATATAAACATCATTCATTACAACGTTTTGAAATGAACCCAAAAGCCAAAATGTAATCTCACCGAGCTGACTATCAGTATCCGCCATGAATTTAATGAAGCTTAAACAAGCCTCTAGGAATCCACCCATTATTATCCCTGATAGCAAAAGAATAATTGGTGATTTATTTTTAAATGCTCTTGCAATGAAAAGAGTACATACCATGGTCAGTATGCCGAATGTAAATGAAAACAGACAAATTACTATACCTGACATTCCTATCAATATAGAAAGAGCAGCTCCTACACTAGCACCGCTTGAAACACCCAAAAAATCAGGTGAAACTAATTTGTTTTGAAACAAATCTTGATAAACAAGGCCAGAAACTGATAGACCAGCGCCGACTAATATGGCCATCAAAGACCTTGGAAGCCTTAAATTCATTATGACGCTTCTATCGGTTGAAAACTCATTGTTAGATGTAAACAAAGCATTAAAAAAATCATTGAACCCAATGGTATATTTTCCTACCATCAGAGCAACAAAAAACAAAATCACTAGAACGATTGCAAAGCCCACAAAGATAAAGATCGATTTCTTATTCTTTCCAAATGAGAGGATCCCCATTTATATCAAGCCCCTTTAAAATATTGTTTGTGTCTGAGTCGTTTAGTTGGTAAGAGAAATACTTTGAAAAGCACTCTTTGGTAAGCGAAACCATGTCATAGTCAAATAAATCTGGATATAGTTTGTTTGCCATATCATAGATAAAAAGAGGACTTTCTGCTGCCGTTTGCTCAAAACTTACAAAACCAACAGGAATATTGTAAAGTTCTCCTTCAACTACTCCTTTAATTCTATTCCATGGTTCTTCCACTTTAATTTGCTTTAATAAATACTGTTGATATATTCCACCAATAGCGACAATATCTGGATTAATTTCTAAAACAGCTTCTGCCGATGGCCTATTTGTTTCAAACCTATTGCAAATAAAATCGATATTTAATAAATCATAGACATACTCTAAAAGCGATTTGCCTAAATCTGTATATCCTAATCCCCTATCTTTGTCTCCACATACATAGTACAAAGTTCTTTTCTCTTCCTCATAAATATCATTTTCTTCGAGTTTTTGTGTAACATTGCTAATTGCTTTATTGAAATCAGTCTGCCACATATCGACCCTGTTATTCACTTTCTCGCCCCATATAGTTCTAACAATTTCAGAGAAAGCAAATACATAATCTCCGTAGCCTTCTTCCGCAAATTGACGAACGCAAAGAGCGTTAAGGCCATGCTCTCTTAAGTTTTGAGCAGTTGCTGGCTCAGGGATAAAAATTAAATCCGCTCCTCTTTCAATAAAAGTCTCAACACTATTATCATAGTCATAGCCAAATAGGTCCTTTGATTTTGGATAAATGACTTCAGCCCATGGATTATCCATAACGCTATAATATGTTCCATCTAGAACATCACCTAATCCGAAGGCAATCATCAAATCTCCGGTAGAAGGAGATACTGCAGCAACCTTTTTTGGATTCTTGGGAACCCAAACTTCAGCGCCGCTCATATCAGTAACCAAAACTTCATTCTCATGATTATTAGTACCACAAGAAGCCATTAAAGAAATCGACATTAAACATATTAAGAACAACAACTCTTTTTTCATAAATACCTCACAAAAACATTAGCATTTGTTCAATTTTAGCATAAAAGTGGCCATTTCTTCATAATTTTAAAATGAAAACGTTTTATAAAAAGACTAGAATTTTTACTTCCTAGCCTCTACCTTCACTTTGTATCCCGAGTTAAATATGAACTCAATACTCTTGTCTCAATGAACAACTGCTTTATCGACCATAATGTTGAGAACCTTATAAAAATTTTAATAGCCCGGTGAATCAAGATAATCTAGCCACGCCTGAAACAATGGCATGAATTTCTTCAATACTATGTTCTTCACATTTTCCATCAATAAATATTTAGGAAGTTCATCATTTTCTTTTGCTACTTCTAGCAGTCTTTGCACTTCCCATAAAAGTGATGAATCGGTATTGCTGCCTTTATCAAAGCCTTTCATCTTTCCTGCCAAACTAATATCAGTACAAGGAAATGAATAGGTCCATAAATCAGCTTTGGGTAGTCTATCTATATTCTTTATGTCACCTAAATTATTAGTTGGTCCATGAAGTAATTCATAGGCTCTACTAGCCTATTTGTCGTTTTCGCTGATAGATACAATCTCATGTTCTATATTAGCTCTCTTCAATGCTTCTCTTTGACTTGCAATAACTGCAAAAAGTTCTATAACCTTGATCAATATAAACACCTCTCAAAGTCTTTAGAACTTCAAAAGGCATTTATTTCTTTTAAATCTAGATTTTGATTAGGGGTATCATTTCTCTAGTAGGGTTTCGTTTTTCTAGTAGCCTAACGTTTCTCTAGTAAGGGTATCGTTTGTCTAGTAGGACTAAAATTTGAAAATTCCTAGGTTCGAACCAATTTATATCTACTAGCAAAACGCATAAAAAGAAAAAATGCCCGATTTCTCGAGCAAATATCGTTAATTTTGACACCCTTACTTTGTATCAAAATGTTAGTTATAAGATGGTGCGACCAGTGAGACTTGAACTCACACGGCATAACCATACGCCCCTCAAACGTACGCGTCTACCAGTTCCGCCATGATCGCTTAGTTGGCAGTGATTACCTATATTGATACAATTACCCCTATAGTGTCTACTTTATTAATAGCACAACATATCGCTTTGATACAAAACGACACCCCTACTAGATAAACGAAACCCCTTAATTAATGTTTAATGCCGCGCTTTTGCTTACGTTTGAAAATGTTTGTTTATTGAATATAAATTCTCATTTCAAAAAATCCTAAATTTATATACGTATTGTTATCAATTGATTAGCTTAAAAAGTCACCCAGCTCAAAACCTAGGTGACAATTTTTTTGTTTATGATGAACTAAATATTAAAATTTGCTGCTTCTTTTTGTAAACTTACCATTTTTGCAAATTGACCTTTTTCCTTAATTAATTCTTGTGGGTTACCTTCCTCTACAACTTTTCCTTCATTTAAAACAATTACTTTATCAGCATTTTCAATAGTCCTCATCCTATGAGCAATAACTATAACAGTTTTACCTTTTGTAGCGTTAGAGATAGCTTCTTGAACTATTGTTTCATTTTCAGCATCTAATGATGCAGTTGCTTCATCAAGTAACACTATAGGAGCATCTTTTAATAAAGCTCTAGCTATACTAATTCTTTGTCTTTCTCCTCCACTTAATTCAGCACCATTTTCTCCTATATATGTGTTATAACCATCAGGTAATTTGGATACAAATTCATCACAATTTGCTTTTTTAGCTGCTTCGATAACTTCTTCATTTGTCGCATCTTTTCTACCGATACGGATATTTTCCATTATTGTATTGTTGAACAAATTCACATCTTGGAAGACTATAGAATAGTTTTTTAAAAGACATTCTGGATCAATATTTTTAATTACTTCTCCTCCAAGTTTAATAGTTCCATCATCAACATCCCAAAATCTTGAACAAAGTTTTGATATAGTTGATTTCCCACATCCACTTGGACCGACAAGCGCAGTGACTTCACCTTGTTTAGCAGTAAAGGAAACACCATTAATTACGCTTTCATCCTTATCATATCCAAATTTCACATCATCAAAGGTTATGTCATAATTTTTAGGTATAAAACTATCTTTACCGGTTTGAATTGGGCAGTTATAAAATTCATTCATTCTTTCTATATTCAAAAATGTAGAGTTTATTGCAGCTAAGTTTTGAAGTGCTGTTGCCATAGGTTCATAAAATCTAGAAACGAGGAGTAAGAACATAAAGAAAATCATTATATCAAGCGAACCGCCAATGAGAAGAATTGAACCAACTAAAGCTGTTGTAGCAATGCCAAATTTAAGAATCATCTGAGCAGTTACCACGAATAACGCTACGCCTAATTCTGACTGAATATGAAATTTCTCCACTAATCTAACATTTGTTTTAATTTTATTCATATATTCTTTTTCTGAATTAGTAGCTTTTAAATCTTTTATAGTCTCAATGCACTCTTGAACATTATTTTGAAGCTCTAAATCAGCTTTGTCTTTCTTCCTATTAAAATAGTTTTGTGCTTTTCTAGAAGCAAACACAATGAGTATAGATACTGGAACTACCCATAAAGAGGCAAGACCCATCCTCCAATCAGTAATAAATATAGGAATCATTACTATAATTGTCGAAAATATTGAACCATAAAAATTTGGCATAAAATGCGAAAAACTTTGCTCAATTGCTGTCGCATCATTCATAATAACGTGAGTCATATCAGTCAAATCTTTATGCGAAAAGAATGATAAAGGTAATTTTCTTAATCTTTCAGCTAAAGCTATTCTTCTTTTGCCACTTTCCTTATAAGTAAGGAAATAAGAACAGTGATATTGAATATAGTAAATTAATCCTAATGCAACGATTATTCCTAAAGATCCAAAAATAAACAAATAATAATGATCAGTTGGAATCCCATCACCTAATAAATCATCTACTAAAATGTATAAAAGCCATACTGGTATCATCAAAGCAATATTGCTTAATACGTTCATTAATAGAGTTTTTATAAAATCTTTTGCGCCCTGTTCGGTCAAAGCAAATTTATGCATGAGATATTTAAGCATTTTTAACCCTCCATTTAATTGATTTTTGATAATCATTCCACATTTTTGTATAAATTCCATCTTCTTTTAACAATGAATCATGGGTTCCTTCTTCAACTATTTTTCCATCATTAACAACAAGAATTTTGTCTGCATTTTTAACAGTTGATAACCTATGAGCAATCATAATGACTGTTTTATTTTTACTCAGATTTTGAAATGCCTTTTGAATTAAATACTCATTTTCAGGGTCAGAAAATGCCGTAGCTTCATCTAAAATAATAATCTTAGAATTTTTCAAAATGGCTCTAGCAAGAGAAATTCTTTGCATTTCTCCACCCGATAAATATGTTCCTTTAGCGCCAATAATAGTATTTAACCCCTCAGGAAGTTTAGCAATTATGTCATTGCATTGAGCAAGTTTTAAAGCTTCATTAACCTCTTCTAAAGTCGCATCTTTTTTACCCATTCTTACGTTTTCAAGAATAGTATTTTTTAAAAGTTTTGAATCCTGAAAAACATAGCTAATTTCATTCATTAAATCTTCTTTTTTTATGTTTCTTATATCAACTCCACCGATAGAAATAGAGCCTTTTTCCACATCGTAAAATCTATTCATAAGACTAGCTATAGTACTTTTGCCTCCGCCACTAGGACCTACTAGAGCTGTAATCGAATTTTCCTTTGCAATAAAACTAATATCATTTAATGCATATTTTTCTTTATTTTTATATTTGAAAAAGACACTATCAAACTTCACCTCGTCGCCTTTTGGCTTTAAAGGATTAGAGGTTTCCTTTAATGGTTCAATAGATAAAACTGAATCTACTCTTTTTAATGCATCTTCTACAATCATTGTATTTTCAGACATATACATAACTCTTAAAAGAGTTGTTGATATAATCGGAGTAAAAACAATGTAGAAAATTAAATTTAAAATAAACGTTTGATCGGTTGCCTTAACGCCAAATAAAATAAGAGCCATTGCTATAAGAAAGGCAAAAACGGAATTCACGCATATTTCAAAAGCAATCATCGGACCTCTACATCTCTTTGTATATGAAATACAAAAGTTAGAATAATTATCAATTGCCCCTTTAAATCTTTTAAAAGTATATATTGATTGATTAAAAGTTTTAACAATAGGAATCCCTCTAACATACTCAACACCTTCATTGTTCATACTTTCCATAGCATTTTGATATTGAGCCATGTCATTTTTCATTTTTGGACCGACCATTTTAAACATGCATAAAAATCCAAGAATAATTGGAATTAAAGAAACAAGCCCAAGTCGATAATCAAATATAAATAATATAACTATAATAGCAAAAGGCATAAGAATGGCTTGAGCCATATCAGGAAGTTGATGGGCTAAATAAGTCTCGGTTGCACTACTAGAATCTAAAATAATCTTTCTTAACTTACCACTACCTTCCTCTTCTATTTCACCAACAGGTATCTTTGTAAGCTGTTCTATAGCTTCTATTCTCATATTTCCAGCAATTCTAAAAGCTGCAATATGTGAACACATCAAAGCCCCAATATAAATAAGGATAGCAAGAATAGCAAATACGACAGCCATCCATCCATAAAACACCAAATCAGTAGCTTTTGAAAAATCTGGTGCAACTTGCACTACATCACGAATAATAAAATAAATATAAACAAATGGCATAATAGCAAGAACGCCACTTATTGCAGATAAAATAAGCGATAAATATGTAAGTACTTTATGCTTGCCAGCATAATGCATTAAACGTGGAAATACTTTTTCTTTTTTCATAAACCCTCCTTAAAATCTAAACCTAATAAAACAGACCATCCAGCTTGGTTAAAAGCATAAATTTCATCAGCGTATTTTAAAGCTTCTTCTTTATTCATATCATGATGAACAACTTCAAAAATACTTGCAAAAAATGACGTACACAAAATATGTATCAAATCTTCACTTGGTTCTTTAACTTTTATATTTTTAGCTTTTAATTCATTAATAAAACGATAAGTATTTTCTACTTCTACATCTACTAAGCTATCAAGATAAAATTCATATTTAGAACCTTTACTTTTGCAAACAATAATCTTAAATACATCATAATGATCATAGATATAATTTAAAAGAATATGTAACCCGTTTTCTGTATAGGTTGTCATTTCATTTATTTGACGCTTGATTTCTTTTTTAGCAAAATCATTTTGAATTTGTTTAAAAGTTGCTAAAAGTTCTTCTGCTTCATTTCCAACGACTGCATCTAACATTTCGGCTTTATCTAAAAAACGATAATATAAAGATCCAGTCGTTAGATTAGCTTTTTTAGCAATATTTCTCATTGATGCATCAATGTATCCAAGAGATAAAAATTCTTCCTTAGCTGCTTTAAGAATCTCTTTCATTATTTCTTCATTCATTTTAAAACCTCCTATAACGCTCTTATTATAACACTGTTATAGAAACACTACAACAAAAAAGTTAGTTATAACTAACTAAAACGTTTTCATAAAAATGCCCGATTTCTCGGACAAATATCATTAATTTTGAAACCATTAATTGTATCAAAATGTTAGTTATAAGAAGTCTTTGTGCCATCGTTTTGATACAAAACGACACCCCTACTAGCAAAACGACACCCTTACTAGATAAACGAAACCCTAAAGGAGTGCGTATTTTATTGGTGTTTTTTATTATTTACTAGTCCATCTATAGTGACCATAAACCTCATTGACTGCTTCAATGTAGCAAATGAATGATGGATGATTATTATCGTTCCTTTTTAAATATAAATTCTTTTTGTCGAGATAACATTGTCTGACTTCTTCCCATAAATTATTGGCTTTAAGCGTCACAGCTTTTTCAGATACTTTGCTTGAATTAGGTACTTGGTTCCAAAAATACCTATCAGAATTTGTATAACCAGTTTTTTGATGAATTAATCGATACCAGTTTCCTTTATCATCTTTTTTAACAATGCAAAGATCCATACTAAATTTGATGTCAGGATTATCTTTAAAATATACGCACTTTGATGATAATGCCGAGGTGGAATCCTCAACATCATGCAACCCGTTTTTTCTCATTATCTTGTTTAAAGCTTTGCGCGTAGTTTCCTTAAGAAATCTACAGTCAGTTATATCATCACACTTTTGAATCAAAAGATTATAATCAAAATCAATATCACCATCTTCATTTTGAGTGACCATATTTCTACCACCACTACCAACTAATATAAATTGGGCGCTTATACCTTCTTCTAACAAGGATCCAACAAGTTTGTTTAAATCTTCAACACAAGAATTTTGAGCTCTTTTCAAAAACTCTTTATCCTCTACAAAATGATACATACTTAAAAACCTCCTTAATAAATATTATCCCCATGCCTACCACTTGAAGTATGTATCCGTTCTTCAAATCAAATAATTATATCTTTCAAAACAATATTTGTCAATAGTTATCGCGCGTTTTCACTCGTTTTCATATAATTAACTTTTGATAAAATCCTTATGATTAACTTTTGATTAGTTCCTAAG
>ERZ1643246.3663-NODE-3663-length-12890-cov-4.447994_pt1 | contig 12890 bp, 30 predicted proteins | sample MGYA00579265_ERZ1643246 | MGnify/ENA primary metagenome ERZ1643246 (study PRJEB29033, sample SAMEA4952261) | chicken gut metagenome | biome: Broiler Chicken; feature: Gastrointestinal Tract; material: Caecum | place: Ireland | collected 2018 | study: Broiler... | reverse complement strand
AGCTTAATGGTATGGTTCCCATCTCCTAGTGCTTCGGTTGGTGTGTATGTACATTTGTATCCATTGGTTATGCTCGTCTTTTGGATTGCGCTACCTGTAATTTTGCTTCCGGAATCAATAGTGATCCCAATAGTATCTACATTCACACCGCTGTCATCATCCGTGATGTTCCAAGTGATCGTAGGCTTATTATTTGTAATCGTGCTTCCGGTTGTTGGGGTTACCGGCGTGATCACTGGAGCAACGTTTTCCATGACTCTTAATTGTGTTTGATGCTGTGTCGTGTTTCCGGCATCATCCTTGGCGTAGGTTGTTACTGTATACTTATGATCCGGCTGCGACCATGACGATTTTAGCGGGGCTGTGCCTGTGGCCGTCCATGTATTCCCTGATCCATGTGTGTGATTAATTCTGGTCCCATTAATCATTGACCAAACTTCGACTACACTCATATTTCTCTCCTTTCTTTTCCCAAAAAAGGCGCCATGTTTTAACACGGCGCCTTTTACGGGAGGTATTTTTCGGCAGGTTTCTCATCCATTAAAGAAATCCATGTTACAATTATATAATGGCGGTTTTGACATGTAAAGGACAACATTTTGACACACTATTGTCATTCCCTCTATATCAACGCATCCGATCCGAACAGATAGACTCCCAGCTGCCCAAGCATCTCATTTGTCCATCTTCTGGCGGTTCTTTCACTGCAATTTAGTTTTCCTGATAGTTCCTGATAGTCCAGTTCATCTATGTAATGCATTTTTAACGCCCGGTACTTCTCCGGAATCCCCTTCTTATCCTGCTCCACCTTAAGCATTTCTAAGCATCGATCGATGTGAGCAATGATCACAGCGCTTCTTACTTTCCCGCGTCGTATGCTCTCCACGAATAATTCGTCCAAATCCTCATCAATGTCAATGTTCATTTTTTCGTTTTCCAGATCCTTAAGGCTGCTGATCCCAGAGTCCACACTTTCTTTTATCCTGCTGTAATTTTCCATCAGGATTTTCGTATTGTGAAATACTTTGGATCGCCTTTCTTTGTTGTCTGCCTTTCGAATCTCCGCTATTGTTTCCTTTGCGGTTCTTTTAATTATTGTCTCTAACATATCCTGCTGCACAGGCTTCACTTCCCCTCTTGTTTTCTGTTGTCATACTCCATGCTCTGGATACGGCAAGCAAGCAGCATAATACTTCCACAGCCTCTTTCTTTAGGGTAACCCTCCTTGTTTTTGTATTCAGCGCTGCACCGTTCACACTGTGTTATAATCTCTTTCTCTGTAATCATATCCTCACCTTCGCTGATCACTTTTGCTGCCTTTATTATTTTTATAGCAGTTTCATAGTTATGTATTTTCTCTCGGATTTTTCCTGCTGCCACCGTGTCCCCACGGCTGTCCGCCTGAATCAGTTTAATTTGCGTTTTCTCCTTCTCACGGCTGATCCATTCGATTATATCGCTATATTCATCTTTCATTACCTTCTCCTTTTTTCTCAAATTCTTCGTAGCATTTTTCACATCCCAGCGTATCTACCAGTCCACATTCTATGTATCCGTCCTGGAATACTGATACATTGTATTTCAGGCAGGTCTTAACCTGCTGCCCTTTGTATTTTACAAAATGCTTACATGTATATGTCGGGTAGAATGTCCCTCCCCGGCACCAATGGGCCTGCTCCCCTGGCTTGTCCCAGTTACTCCACCACTTTCGCGGCGCCCGATCCGGATGGGCCTGATCATATGGATCCTGCTGCGCCCGGAGATCATCGAAACATTCACCATAAGGACAACGCTTGGACCACCAATACAGACAGTTTTTACAGCAACATCCAAAACATCCTGCTTCTACGTGGTCTTTCCGCTGCCGCATATATTCTGTCAATGTTACTTGGCCTTTCAATCTTTTCCAGCTCCAGTCTTGTTCGTCAGTATTGTATCCAGGCAATCATTCCATCCCTTATTGTATGGTGTATAGTAATGCTCTATCATTGGACTTGGAGAATGATTATCCTGCGGTTTTCTTACTGGCAGTGTTTTAATAGGACAGTCCTTTGGTTTGCCCCCACTCATTGCAATCCCTAATATATCTTTATGACCTGGAAGGCAATATCCGGTTGCGCTACGAAGATCGCAATTTAGGCAGTCCTCAGGTACATACACAACAATAATCCCTTTGCTCATCTCACATGATCCCTCCCTCGTCAATAATCTTGACTACGACACTCTTATTGATATACTTACCATTTAGCAATGGGTCATCACAAACAATATACATTAACTTATCCAACTCAGATTTTACTTTTTCCTTGTCAAATGCTGTCGGTTGATCTTCAATAAGGTGCTTCACAGTGTCCAATACTTCTTTTACTATTTTCTTAAATTCTTTCCGGCAACTAATCCCATTTAGTTCGATACGTAGACTGTTTAGTTCATCCAACAATGCCTTCCGGCTGATTAAATCATCACTCATTGTCTGCCCTCCTGTTCCATATATCTATCACTCTGTATATCGCACCGCCACCCGGTTTTACTTGATAAATTCCATCTTCAAGACTTCTTGTGCGGCATCCACATTTTTTGCATATCACGCATACGCCATCACCGACATGTATTATTGCTTCTCCTCCGCAAAACGGGCACGGCTTTAATTTAATTTCGGCCATCTTTCATCCCCCCTCCAAATTCTCATCCCACTGGATAGCCTGTCCACACTTCGAACAGCTTCTTGATAATGGACTAAAGAAACACCCGCAAACCGGGCAGCTCTTTCGTAATTTTCCATTATCGTTACGTAAAATAGGTTTCTTCGGCTTCTGTTTCTCCACCGCTTCCCGGCACTCTTCCACAGTTCCGATTGCCCGATACTTATGGATTTCTTTTATGGCTTTAGTACAATATTCCACAAAATTTTCCATATCATCATTTGATAGCCATAAATCATCCATATTCCAGTCCTTGAAACATTCTAAATAACCAATCACTTCATTTGCTGTCATTCTCCTTTGCTCCTTTCCGGGCGGTATGGCTCTGGCAAAGGACGCCAGCGATAACAGGATATGCATATCCATTATCATCAAAAAATGTCCCGTCTGAGCTGCATTTTAGTGTTGTTGCCTTATCTGCTCCATCAATTGTCACATTAAATTCCGGGCAATTATCATCGTCTATATCCTCTGCGACTTTCGGCAGCCGTTCCTCAACCGGGATCCAGCCGTCATTCATGTGTTTTCGGATAATTTCTAAAATTCCCTGAACAGCCTGTAAATCCCATCCAGATATATCCTGTAAATCCTCTATCTCTTCCAGAATCTTCTCTAATTCCTGCATGTTAGCTCTCCCACCTTCCATTCAACCAATCCAAAAGTGCCTGCATATCCTCATCCCCTCGATTCCTGGTGTATACCCGTTTGCGTCTATCCTTCTTTCTACGCATCGGAACTCCAGCCATCTTTCTTGAGTTGTTCGTATACAATGTCTTCATGTCAGTCCTCCCGCTCCAACTGTTCAATCTTATCCATCAAGATAATACTTTCATGTTCCTTTTTAGGATACTGCTGATATACCGCATGACACCTATTCCCACTGACATATTGGCGGTGATATTTCAGTGCCAATCTCAGCGGAATATCCTTATGCTTCCCTGTCAGTGTTATTTTCGACTTATCATCATAGGTTATGAATATCTTCCACATCTTAAGCGCTCCTACCATCCATAATATTGTTTTCGCTTCTCACATTCCTGCTGAAAACAATGTCTACAATACCATTCATCGTCACCACAATTATCTAACCAGCATCCAACTCCACGCCCATTTTCAGCCTCCCTCAACCTTAAATATAATCCTCCACCAGCCACCGCAGCACTTCCAGCAGATCTGTCTTGGTAACTCCATTATGTGTTGCCATATCAAGGACTTCCTGGATCGCTGTCAGCTTGTCCTCTGGGTCAATCTCATCGCTGCGGATGTCTTTAATTATTGCCATTGCTGCTTTTCTTATCATACTTTATTCCCCCATTCAATTTCTTGTCCGCACTCAGGACAGAATCTATATTTCCTGCCGCAATACCATCCATCCTGATTTCTACATATCAATCCTGTTTTGCATCTTGGACAATAATATGTATCGTTGAAATCTCCATGCTCTATTTTAGGTGCCTTGGGCATCTGGTCTATCCCCAGCAACCTAACCATTAAATTTCCCGGCCTCTCAAAATACAAATATATCCGGTTTTCTTTGTCAGGCTGACTAATATCTATGCCAGCCTGAGAATAGAGAAATTTCCCCCATTTATATTTTTCTCTCTTTCTTATCCTGATCCGGGACCAGGTTTTCCCAAAACGTTTAAGCAGAGTTACTCTCATTTTTCCACTTCCTTTTTCATGCAAGGTTTTCCTCTTTCTGTTTTTTTCTCCAGCTCCACTTTTATCCCGTCTTTGCTCATGGTCAGTCTTGCTGTCTTTCCTACATAGGTATTTATTGTAATTTTACTGATCTTCATATCCTGCATGGCTTGAATACTGTTTTTTAGTATCTCACCAATCTCCGGAAAGTCCGTGCTGATCATTTTTTCTATGTACTCTGTGCAGGCTTCTCTCTGATATTCTTTTTTTCTGGCTAACTTCGCGCCAGGGCAGTCACAATCCAATGTGGCGGCCTTATTAATTTCATCATCCGTTGCATCATCCGGAACATCTACCATTCTTCGATCATGGCAATATTTACAATATCCAAGTACCATATTATTTTCCTCCTACAGATAATTTTTTCCGAAAATTTCCATAAATTCTTCCCGGCTATGATCCTGTTCAAATTCCTGCTGCCCCTTCTTGTGAAGGAAGTCCATAGTCTCAGAGCAACTATGAACGGCCTCCGGCCCTGTCATATGGTGATCTACACACAGGTAGACCTTTAATCCATATTTTTCTGACAGACTCCTATTCGCAGCTCCGAAAATGTGATGTTCATGCAGTACCCTATGGTACCTGTAATCATCGTGCAGTTCCATGCACAGATAACATGTCCCATCCTTCTGATGCATTATGCTTTTGGGATGGATCTTCTTTCGCTTTTTTCCCGTGTTTTTCGGGAACATTAACCCACTCATGGCCCACCTCAAGAAAATGGTAATTCATCATCAATCCCATCCGGGATGTTCATAAATCCATCTTTGTCTACATCAGGCATCGGTTGTCCCTTTGGCGCAGGCTCCTGTACTTCATTCTTGCTGCCGGCAAATTCTTGTGTATTAATCACCACATCCGTGGTGTACACCTTCTGTCCCTCTCGGTTCACATAGCTCCCGGTCTGGATCCTTCCCGTGATGGCAATCTTTGTCCCCTGTCGGAAATACTTTTCAGCAAATTCAGCGCTGCGGCCGAAGGCAACACATCCGATAAAGTCGGCGTTATTCTCGCCTTCTCTGCGGTATGGCCGGTCAACAGCCAATGTATATCTTGCTACTGCTGTGGATTTCTCCCCCTGGGAATACCTTACCTCCGGATCCCGGGTAAGGCGTCCCATCAATACAACAACATTCACTTTTTTCATCCTCCTTAAAATTACGTCCCATTCAGTATTTATCAAATGTTCAGGGCTTTTTTCTTTAGTTCTGCGGTCAACCAGTCCGAATATTCATGGCGTCCCCGCGCTATACAGTATTTATGCGGCTTTAGCAGTTCCCAGGTCTGTTTCCAGTTGTCCCCATCTTTCAAGGTTTTTCCCTTGGAATCCCTGAAACTGTTTTTCGCCCATGTTTCCAGATTCACCTGGATCATATTGAGTACATAATCATCCGGTCCATGGATGCAGATCCTGCTCGGTTTCTTCATCCGGCCCAACGCTGCGATTATGGCAGCCAAAAAGCAGTGGTGGTAGGTCCCCTGGCAGCTGCCAAATATTTCCAACGTTACCGGTTCCCCTCCTGAAGTTTTATATGACAGGATACATCCATAGGCCCGGTGCGCGGCCCGCAGGCTGTGTGTGCTTGTATCCACAAAAATGTCCACACTATACACCATTAGATCCTCCTGCTTACACTCTGCTTTTTTTCAAAAATTTATAATACAGTTTTTCCTGCCAGGGTTGTTCGGCTCCTGCTGCAATTCTTACTTGCTGCCATTCCTTTCGGAACCATCTCTCCCACTCTTCTTTTTTACTTATTTTTTCTTTCATAATACATATGCTGCCTTTCTGTGTTCTTGTGATGTATGATCGGCTCCGGCTCTCCGAATATGGCTTCGTATTCAGATTTTGGTCCTGATTCTGTCATGATCCTAACCGTATAAAAATAGGCTCCGGCTTCATCCTGGCATATGTCATAGATCCTTCCTGCCTTTTCTATACTTCCTACGGTATGTACATCACCGGTACTTTTCCACGCTTCTCTATTTTCGTAACTTTTTGCTTTTTTTGCGATTTCCCACAGATCCTCCACGCTTCGCCTTCTTTCTCCACATTTTTAGATAAATGTGCCACCCGGTCTCCTCATAATAGACCGGCTCTATACTTGTAATATGCCAATCCGGGTACTGCTTTTGGAAAAATTCTTTTCCCCCATCTGTAGACTTGGCTACATTTTCAATCTGCCTGCGCCGGTATTTTCTGTCAGCCGGGGGAAGTAATACCGGCCTTTCAAGATTCCTGCTGCTGGACCAGCGTTTTTTCCCCTGCGGGTCCTTCACAAGGTATCTACACAGGGCTTCTATTCCATTTCCCCCCGGCTGGATCCGGTCAACATTACAATATCCGATCATGGGTATTGTTTTTCTATATTGGGGATCTTCTATTCTTTTCCAGTTAATTCTGTTTTCCGTCCACATAAGTTCCAGCAGATCCCGGTCCATTCCCCCATTAACGATGATATGATGGTGGACCCTCCGAATTGTGGTCCCATCCCTGGCATATTTATATTCTGTGACCAGGATATACTTTAAAGGATCCAGTCCCATGACCTTCCTTCGGTATGTGATCCGGTCCAGGTATTTCCTGACCTTCTTTTCAGCATCCTCTACAGACTCCGGGGCTACCTTATATGTACATGTGATGTGGTAATCTCCCTGTCCGAAATTTCCATTCCCCAGCTGGACAAGGTAACGCCTGGCGTTCTTATCGTTCAGCTCCTGCTGCTTTGGGGCTGTCACTTTTTGTCTTTTTCTGCGGCGCCCTTTCTTTTCTTCCTCTGGCCTTGGGATTATGTCAACTTCTCTATAGTTACCACAATCCACTTTCTTTTCCCGTATAATCATCCTGCCTCTTTCTGCGTACCATTCCCTTTAAAGTTAATACCTCATACAAGCCCGCAGGCCGGATATTCTCCGGCATTAGGACTTGATTTTCCCGCGCCAGAGTGGTACACTGTAAGAGTATTTAGATTTTCTCTGGCACTAAGCCCCTAACGTTCCCAGCGTTAAGGGCTTTTCTCTTTCATTTATTTAATTTCAGTCTTTTAAGCACAGCTTCCGCAATCTGTCCTATTTCTTTTTCCTCTTCATCTTCCGATTTTTTGAAATGCTCTGCCATGCTGCGGACATACTCAATGTCCTGAATTGAAACCATTTTATGATTTTCTTCTGGTATCACTGCTAACATATCTTTTTCCTCCATGTTGATTCAATTTCCCGCAGTTCCTGGATACGGTTTATGATTTCATTCCTCCGTTTTTCAATCGGTGCGTATGCCTCCGGGCTTTCTGCGTCCGTAGGAATCTCCGAAAATTGCCGGGCCAACCGGGTATGTTCCAGGATGATCTCTAACTTATCCATCAATCATTCCTCCGTATATTCATTCGGATCCCCATCTCAGCTTCTATGGCTGTTATGTAATCCTGCCATGTGGCCATATCGGCCAGCATACAATCTGCTTTTTTGACCATGCGATCAATAAATCGCTGGCAGCGCTTTGCTCCAAAATCAAATTCATCGTGCAGCGTGGCTACCGCCAGCACCAGCATTGTATCCAGCGTCATTTCTTTAATCTTCTGCGATGCCGCGTTCAGTTCCTTTTTGGCAATGGATGTATGGATATTGGTCACGCCCCGAAAATGTATTTCTTCTCGGAGCGCGCCCACTCCATCCCGTTCCGCAATAGTCAGCGCCATGGCCAGGCCGTCATTTCTTCCAGCATTGTAATCTTTAAGATTCATGGTCTTCCTCCATTTCCCTGTCCCAACACTCCCGGCATCTTTCTTCAATGGCCATCACTGGGATACAATTTTCATTTTTTTCTTCATAGCCGTAATTTTCCGGACAGTTTTTACATCCCCCAATGTAATAGTCCTCTATACATTCAGGATGCTCTCTTTTTAAGCGCTCTCTATATGTCATACGGCCTTTTCCTTTCTCTCAGAAACTTCCTTTTCTTTCACGTGCTTGTCATATTGTCTGAGCAACGCTTCTGTAAAACGCTGCTCATAGCCTTCTGTGAATGTCACTTCTACTTTTATTTGTTGTTTTTTCACTTTTTTCCTCCTACTACATTTTCATTGACTCAAATTCCTTTTTCCCGTATCCTTTACTTACAGGCTCCCGCCAGAGCTTAGTATTAAGGAAAGGAATATTTCTATGGATTTTTCTCAAATAGTCTTAAATCACAGTGAAAAATTAACTTTAAAGAAATCCGTTAAACAACCGGTTCCAGAAAATCAATGTTCCAGATTATTAAATCTGAATTTTGTTGATCCGGAATACGTTCAAAAACCTGGTAATATGCCAACTCATACAGGATTTTGCCGCATTAATAATAACGGAAAAGCCTACCTTTTATACCGCAGGGATGTTAATCTCACTCGCTACTTTATTCCTATTGTTGTCAGTCTAACCACAACACTACTGCTAAACGGAACAGTAATGTTACTACCACACTTGTTAGGATTGATACAGCAATGGATATAATATAATTCTTAATTTCCATTTTCCTGGAAGGGATTTTTTCTCTAATTGCCTTTAATTCCTTCCGGGAATTTTTCTTATTTTCATTCTTTCTTTTCACTTTCCCTCCTTATCCCAGTTTCTTCCCTGCTTCCTCCTGACTGGTGGGTTCAGAACTGCGCTCCTGACCTTCGCTTTTACTGGCCAGTGCTTCTGCATATCCAAGGAAATAGCCCTTATCTCTCTCACTCATTTTCGGAACTGCTTCTGCTATTGTACGGATAATGTCTTTTTCTTTTTCGCTCATGTTTTCATCTCCTTTGTGTTCTGTTTGTGTATAATATATCACACAATCAGAACCATGTCAATGCTTTTTTGTTCTGTTTGTGTCATTTTTCCATTTACTTTTTTCTTCGTTTGTGATATTATATTTATATAGGAGGTGAGTAGATGGATCCAATAAACGAGCGCTTTCGCGAATTGCGCGAAGCGTGCAAAAAGAATCAAACTGAATGGGCAGAAATTCTTGGTTTATCTCGTTCTGGCGTTAGTGAAATTGAATCCGGGAGAAGAAGTGTTACAGGCAAACACATTAAATTGTTATCTGTAGCATCTATTGACGGAAAAACCATTAATGAGGAATGGCTAATAAATGGGAACGGTGAGCCGTTCAAAAAATTAACCAGGAATCAGGCTATTACTGACTTTGCAGCTGATTTGATAAAAGAAGATGATTCTTTCAAGGCGCGTTTAATTGAGGCCTTATCAAAATTGTCAGAAGATGAGTGGAAGGTGTTACAGAAGATTGCCGAAGATCTAACAAACAAAAAAGACTAGGGAGACTAAATCCCTAGTCAATCAATTTTTTACAGAACCTATATATTAGTTCCAGCAATTCATTATTTGTGCATCGGTCTAATAGCTCTATAATTTTTTGTTTATAGTTCATAGGCTCCCTCCATAATCGAACAAATGTTTGTATTGTTTGTTTTTATTATAGAACATTTGTTTGTATATTACAAGAGGGAATATATCAGAAAGAAAGGAAAACAAAATGGCAAAATGCATTTCTTGCGGAAAAAGTGGATTATTTGTAAGGTTAGATTCTTCTGGTTACTGTGCTAAGTGTTCACGTTATTTTCGTGAAATAGAGGAAAAAAAGCGATTAGAAGAAGAGAAGAAAAGGCAATTAGAGGAAGAACGCAAAAAAGAAGAATCGCGGTTAAGAAAAATCTATGAATCAACATTAGTCAATATAGATTCCCTACAGATTATTAACATGGATCTGGTCCGTAAGTCCAAAGAAAAATTCATTGCTATTGATCTTGAAACCACCGGGCTTTCTCCAGTATTCGACAAAATCATCCAACTTTCTGTTACAATTTTTAACGATGGTAAAGTATATGATAGTTTTTCTACTTATGTCAATCCCGGCATGCATATTTCAGACGCTGCATCACGGGTTAATCATATAACAGATTCCATGGTTTTGGATGCTCCAAGCGAAAAAGAAGCCATAAAAAAAATCATTCAATATTTGGGCAATTCAGCTTTCCAAGGACACGAATTATTTGTATCGCATAATGTTGACTTTGATATGCAATTTTTGAAAAACGCATTAAAGAGATCCGGAATAAATGCGCACCTCATTTGTTTTGATACTCTTTTTGCATCCCGGAAAATCATTGGACAACAAATCAAAAGCAAAAAACTAAGTTCTGTTGCTGATTTTTTAGGGATAAAATATACGGATCTACATGATGCTGCCGTTGATTCTGCTTTGTCCGGAGAGATTTTTATAAAATTAATCGAGCTAGCCAAAATAAAATTAAATGAGAAATACTCCGCCATGACACAATTAGAGTATGATACATGTGTATGGTTTAAAGAAATGCTTGATCGAAAAGGTTGTGATACTAAGCTTCTCTGTTTTAACTCTACATCCTATTTGACCGTGTATTGTTATTCCGCCGTTTTAAAATTTAAACCACGGGCCAAAAAGCCGTATGTTATTGTCAGCGGACGCCATCCGCTTCCTGATGGACTTAACTTCTCTCCTTGCCCAAAATCTGAAGGAGATGGTTTTTTGCGGTACCATTATAATAGTGTGAGCGAATTAGAATTAATTGAAGATGTCCTTAAGGATCGCTATCAGAGGGTATATACTTCCATCATACATGATGTTGAATCATCAAATCAAATGCGAACAGCAGCTGATTTTATATTTGAACATATTACTGTTTGAAATTTGAAATTATAAAAACCGGCTCCTGCGGCAACGGGAACCGGCCACTTACATACATCCGAAGATGCATACTTCACACACAAATATTGTATCATCTTCGGGCAGCCTTCGCAAGCGGAACATCTGTTCCACGCTGGCTGTTATTTTTATACTCATTTTTAGGAGATGATGTTATGATTTTTGCTAATTATTCCCGAAAATCTGTTTTTAGGGATAATTCTGATTCCCTAAAGAACCAGGAGCGTATGGCGCAGGAATATGCCCAGCTCCATTTTCCTGGTAAGGTAGATGATTTCCTGGTTTACTCTGATGAGGATTATTCTGGTGCTAATACCCATCGTCCGGATCTACAACGCCTACTCCAGGATATAAAAGATAACAAAATTGATGTTCTGATCGTCTATCAGCTTGACCGGCTATCCCGTGACATCCGGGACTTTGCGAATATATATTCCATTTTAGATGAACACAATGTCCAATTCGTTTCCGTAAAAGAAAATATTGATACCACTACCCCTATTGGCAAGGCTATGATGTACATAACCGTTGTATTTGCTCAGATGGAACGTGAAACCATTGCTAACCGTGTTACAGATAACATGATTACTCTCGCCCGGGACGGTTGGTGGGTAGGGGGAAATCCTCCTGTTGGATACCGGCGCAAACGGATCACAGCCGAAAACGGCCGGAACCATGTTACATTAGAAATTGTCCCGGAGGAGGCTGCTGCAAATGTGCGCATTTTTGAGCAATTTCTTTCCGGTCATTATACTATTTCCAGCTTCCAAACGTATTGCCGCCGTAAAAATATTTTAACTGCCAAAGGATATGCAATGACTACATCGCAAATTTATAAATTGCTTACCAGTCCCTATTGTGTCCCTGCCACCCAGGAGATATATGATTATTTTTCCGGAAAAGGCTGCCGCATGGTTGATGATCGTAGCCATTGGACCGGCGAATATGGGGTTATGGTGTATGGGCGTAGCACCGAACGCGGAAATACCCACACCCTTACATCCCCGGATACGTGGATAGTATGTGTTGGACATCATAAGCCTTACATATCAGTAGATATGTGGTTGTCTGTTCAGAATCGTTTTGGAAAAAATGTTTTTGATCGGACCACAAAATATGAAATACCCCTGCTAAAGGGTATTCTCCGCTGCAAATGTGGACGGTTATGCAGCATGAGCAGGAAGAAAAAGGTAGACGGTTCCATATCTACATGGTATCGGTGTCCACGTAAAAACCAGGATTCAACAGCCTGTGACATGATGGAAATTAAAATAGGTCTGCTAGATAATACTGTACTTGGTATATTTCAAGAAATCAGTATTGATGATGACAAAATATATAATTATATTAACAGTCCTTCCAGGCCAAGTACCTCTCCTGAAGAAATACAGAGAAAAATAGATACTATTTCCCGGAAAATAGAGCGGATGGCTGAGTCTTTGGCTCTGGCGGAGGGCGGAACTGCGGCCAGGTACATAATCGCTCAGATCGAAAAGCTTGATTCAGAAAAAAAATCACTATCACAGGAATTGTATTCTGTTTCAAATATTCAGAAAAATTATAAGCAATCTATCATTAATGTGAAAAGTATCCGGAATCAGATCCGGAGATTGCTAAAGGATTTTGACAGCTATACAGATGTCGAAAGAAACAATATCGCCAGGGAAATCATTAAGGAATGTGTGTGGGATGGGGAAACTCTCCGGATCACTCTTTAATTTGTTTCATTTTCCCCTTTTTATTCTGCGTTCATCTGGCCG
>ERZ1643246.3662-NODE-3662-length-12890-cov-9.872692_pt1 | contig 12890 bp, 11 predicted proteins | sample MGYA00579265_ERZ1643246 | MGnify/ENA primary metagenome ERZ1643246 (study PRJEB29033, sample SAMEA4952261) | chicken gut metagenome | biome: Broiler Chicken; feature: Gastrointestinal Tract; material: Caecum | place: Ireland | collected 2018 | study: Broiler... | reverse complement strand
TATTGCACTCATCCACATTGATCGGAACATGGGCAAAAGCCTGTACCGCATCTGTGTGGAAGAGAATGCCGTGCTCATGAGCGATCCGGCCGATCTCTGCAATCGGTTCGATTGTTCCGATCTCATTATTTGCAAACATAATGGAAATCAGGATCGTATCCGGACGGATGGCAGCCTCCACTGCTTTCGGGTCGACCAGTCCATTCTCATCCACGTCAAGATACGTCACTTCGCAGCCTCTTTTTTCAAGATATTCACACGTATGCAGAATCGCATGATGCTCGATCTTGCTTGTGATGATGTGTTTCCCCTTTGACGCATATGCCTCTGCCGCCGCTGTCAGCGCCCAGTTGTCCGACTCTGTCCCGCCGGCTGTAAAATAGATCTCGTTTGCCTTTGCTCCGAGAACTCCGGCGATGATCTCTCTCTGCTTTGTAATGACCTCTTTGTTTGCCGCAGCAAATCCGTATACACTGGACGGATTTCCGAAGTGTTCTGTAAAATAAGGCAGCATTGCATTGACAACCTCCGGAGACGTCTTCGTCGTTGCCGCATTGTCCAGATAAATCAATTTTTCCATATATTACCTCCATAATATTTAACAGTCAGGCCATCTGACAGTATTCCCGTCTGATATGCCGTTTCCTGCATTTCTCAGTTTTTGCATACCCGCTGCACCTTATCCGTGCAGCATTTTTTTCTGCTCTCTTCTACGAGCTGATCCAGCATGATCTCATCCACCGTCCGGTTGATGCTGTCATTGATCCGCTTCCAGACATATTTCGTTACACAGCTGTCTGCAGCTTTGCACCCGCCATCCGGCTCCAGTCCCGGACAGTCCACCGGCTCCAGACTTCCTTCCAAGGCTCTCAGAATATCTCCCACGGAAATATCTTTCATATCTTTTGCCAGAATATACCCCCCGCCGGCTCCCCTGACGCTGCTTACAATCCCTGCTTTCTTCAGCATGGCCATAAGCTGTTCCAGATAGCGTTCCGAGATATCCTGCCGCGCGGATATATTTGTGATCGAAACCGGCGCCTCCCCGCTGTACTGTGCCAGATCGATCAGAGCGCGCAGCCCGTATCTTCCTTTCGTCGACAGTTTCAAGTTCTCACCTTCTCTGCACTGTATTTCCCGGTATTTAATTCCCGGTGTTTTATATCCTATTTTTTTACTAGGATTTCTTCCTGTAGAATATCATTCTCTGCCGGTTCTGTCAACCCGAAAATAAACATATGTTGTAGAAAGTCCGTAAAAATCAGGTATCCTATATGTCAGCAAAACACAAACTCTTCCGCGGCGCCATGATCCTTACGGCAGCCGGTTTTATAAGCCGGATCATTGGCTTTTTCTTTCGCATCTTCTTAAGCCATGCATTCGGGGAGGAAAACGTAGGCCTGTATCAGCTTGTGTTTCCGGTTTATGCACTCTGTATCTCCCTCAGCACAGCCGGCATTCAGACAGCTCTCTCCCGAATGACCGCCAATAAAGTTTCCCTCGGAAAAATAAACGAGGCCAAAAGCGCACTCACTGCCGCTCTTGGCCTTACTCTCCTCGTCTCATTTGCTGAGATCATTCTTATTCAAAAAAATGCCGGTTTTATCGCAGTCTCCTTTCTCGGAGACGAGCGCTGTACCGATTTACTGATGATTATCTCCTATGCACTGCCCTGTGCCGCTGTCCACAGCTGTATCTGCGGATATTATTTCGGACTTCAGGACACAAAACTTCCTGCGGTCAGCCAGCTGCTTGAACAGGCTGTCCGTATTTTATCCGTTGTACTGCTGTTTGCAGTCACGCAAAAAAACGGCGGTATGCCATCCATCCGCCTTGCTGCTGCAGGAATTACGGCAGGTGAATTTGTCTCTGCTCTCTTTTCTGCCCACACACTGTCCCGATGCCGGCGCCTGCCCCGGTCCGTTTCTGCAAGCTCACTGGCCGGGAATCTGCGCGAACTGCTCGGGCTCTCTTTCCCGCTGACAGCAAACCGCACTATAGTCACTTTGCTGCAAAGTGTAGAAGCAGCCTCCATACCTGCCGGTCTGAAACTATACGGACTGAACAGCGCAGATGCCCTCAGTCTGTACGGAGTTCTGACAGGCATGGCCCTGCCCTGCATCCTGTTCCCTTCAGCCGTCACCAATTCGGTCGGTACAGTACTCATGCCGGCTGTCAGCGCCGCCAGTACCTCACGGAACCGCACAGCCATTGTTCAGCTGCTCAAAAAGGCAGCTGGAAGCTGTTTTGTATTGGGTCTGGCATGCTGTCTCTTCTTCCTTATCTTTGGAAGGTTTATCGGAACACTGCTTTTTCACAGCAGTGATGCCGGAAAATTTATTCTTACGCTTGCATGGATCTGCCCTTTTCTTTATACAAACAATGCGCTGGTCAGTGCAATCAACGGATATGGCAGAACAGCTTCTACATTTCTGATCAATGCCTGCGGACTCCTCATACGGATCGGAAGTGTATTTCTCATCATTCCGCATTACGGAATACAGGGCTATCTGTGGGGACTTCTCATAAGCCAGCTCTGCGTATTTATTATGGCTTTTTGCTTTCTTATCTCCTGTGTTTCTAAAGGACAGACAGAAAACCTTTGACAATGACCGGATTTACATACAGTTCCAGTATAAGTCCCAAAGACATCATCAGCAAAACGAAAATCGTTTTCTGTCTGTTCCAGCGGGTTTGCGGCATACTGCAGCAGTACCACAGAAGTACAGCAAATGCAGGAATATAGAAGAGGAACTGGGGAACCAGAGCTGTCACGCACAGAAGACATCCCTTGATCCCCAGCTCCGCAGCTGCTGCAGAAATCAAAATCCCTCCGGATATTCCAGTCCATATAAGAAAGAGGACAGCTGCCGCTTTTCTCAGTCTGGTAAAAGAAAAAATACCAAGGACCAGAAAAGGCACTGCCCGAAGTCGAATAAGATACCACAGATAATCACGTATATCAATCTTTACATTTACGAACTGGTTCAGAAAATAATCGCTGAAAATCCCCGGTTCTGCCATGTATTTTTTTGCAATGAAATTAACATAAATAATGCCCAGCAAAAACCCCGGCATAAAAAAAGCAAGGAACTGTTTCCTCGTATGGAATATCTTCATGCTGCCTCCCGCACTTCCTCCGGAAGACCGCTCCGAAGGAAATGCTTGTATACATTATTGATATTTCATTATATGCCGGGGGTATTTGTTTATGCCTGATACTTTACGGCGTAAGCCATCAAAGAAGCCACCGTCTTTGCATCCTCGATTTCACCCGTAAATATTTTCTGCTTCAGGTCATCCAGAGAATACGCCTTCAGGTCAATAAATTCATCTTCATCAAGATGCTGTTTTGATGGGATCAGATTCTTCGCCACATATACTTCAATCCGCTCGTTACAAAAAGCAACTGTTGTTCTCAGAGTGATCAGACGCTCCAGATTATCGCTTCTGTATCCGGTCTCTTCTTCAAGCTCGCGCGCAGCACAGGTGAGCCCCGGCTCATCCTCAGAATCCAGTGCTCCAGCCGGGATCTCAAGTGTATAGCGATCCAGCGCATTACGGTACTGTCTTACCATAAGGATCCTGCCGTCTTCTGTTACCGGAACTACTGCCGCCGCGCCTTTATGCTTGATAAAATCCCACACAACCGTATGATCTCCGTCCACTTCGATAGTGTCCTGATAAAAATCTATAATCTTTCCTTTGAATTTCAGTTCTCTGTTCAACCGTTTAATATGCTCACTCATTACTCTTTCTCCTCATACTGTTCCTGTTATCTTAATTTGTCTGTCCGGACATGCCGCCTGTTTTCTCATCAATATCCGGATATAAAGAAAGCCCTCGTCTTTCGACAAGGGCCGGTCTTTCATCCTCTGTTATGATCTCTGACTATTTTGCGTATTCTGTTGCCCGCGATTCGCGGATAACATTTACTTTGATCTGTCCGGGATATTCGAGCTCAAACTCAATCTGTTTTGCTATATCCCTTGCCAGAAGCACCATATCGTCATCAGATACCTGCTCCGGAACTACCATAACACGAATCTCTCTGCCTGCCTGAATGGCAAAAGATTTTTCCACACCTTTAAACTGGTTGGTAATATCTTCTAACTGTTTTAATCTGTTTGTATATGTTTCGATGGTCTCGCGTCTCGCACCCGGTCTTGCCGCTGAAATCGTATCGGCAGCCTGAACAACGCACGCGACTAAACTCTGCGGCTCCACATCTCCGTGATGTGCTTCCACAGCATTAATAACCGTTGGGGATTCTTTATACTTTCTGCATAAATCCACACCGATCTGGATATGTGATCCTTCAACATCATGGTCAATCGATTTTCCTATATCATGAAGAAGTCCGGCACGTTTTGCCATTCTCACATCAATACCGATCTCGCCCGCAAGCAGTCCTGCAAGCTGAGCAACCTCGATAGAATGTTTCAGTGCATTCTGTCCGTAACTTGTTCTGAACTTCATACGTCCGAGAAGCCGGATCAATTCCGGATGGATTCCTGTAACTCCGACTTCCAGAGCCGCAGCTTCCCCTTCTTCACGGATCATTGTATCGACCTCTTTCTGCGCCTTTTCTACCATTTCCTCAATTCTGGCCGGATGGATACGTCCGTCAACGATCAGCTTCTCAAGAGCGATTCTTGCAACTTCACGGCGTATCGGATCAAATCCCGACAATACAACAGCTTCCGGCGTATCATCGATAATCAATTCGACACCAGTGAGAGTTTCAAGAGTACGGATATTCCTTCCTTCACGTCCGATAATACGGCCCTTCATCTCGTCACTTGGCAGCTGGACAACAGAAATTGTCGTTTCTGCTACATGGTCTGCTGCACATCTCTGGATAGCACTGACAACATATTCCTTGGCTTTCTTGTCAGCTTCCTCTTTTGCCTGAGCTTCCAGCTCTCTGACCATCTTCGCAGTGTCATGCTTGACATCTTCTTCAACAGTTTTCAACAGATATTCTTTTGCCTGTTCGGAGGTAAGTCCTGAGATTCGTTCCAGTTCCTGCACACGTTTCTGACTCAGTTCGTCTACCTTGGTTTCGCGCTGACGCAGTTGTTCTTCTTTTGACGAAAGCTTTGATTCCCTGTGTTCCAGAGCATCAGAGCGCTTCTCGACCGCCTCTTCCTTTGCGAGCACTCGTTTCTCATAGCGCTGCAGTTCAGCTCTTCTTTCCTTCGTCTCTTTTTCAAGATCATTCTTAGTCTTGATCGATTCCTCTTTCACCTCGAGAAGAGCCTCTTTTTTCGTTGTTTCAGCAGTTTTCACAGCATCGTCAATGATTTCTCTCGCTTTTGCTTCTGCATTTCCTATCTTGCTCTCAGCATTCTTCTTCAGATTTGAAACCGTTGCAAAATGAGAAATAATCCCAACTATCAACGCGAGGGCCACGGCAATTACTATACATAAGCCTAAACTTAATTGCACAGGAGCACCTCCTTATTCAATTTTCATTGTACATATTACTTAAATACAACAGTTAAATTTTATACTGTTTTCACAACAATGTCAAGCATCGTCCTCATAATTTTGTATTACTTGACGGACAGTTTCATATCGGAATCCTTTTCGCGCCAAATACGCGTAAATACGCTGTTTTTCCCTGTCCTCCAAAGAATGGGGATCAAACTTTTTCTTTCTTAATATACTGCGTACCGCCTCTTCCTCCCCGCTGTCCTCATAGCAGAGTTCTAAAGCATGCCCGATCAGTTCTGCAGGGACACCCTTCTGCAAAAGAGCTGCCTGTATCTCTTTCCGGCTTTTTGAACCCTGACGGCTTCTGATAAAATTCTCCGCATAGCGCGCATCATTAAGATATCCGAAAGATTTCACATAATCTATTGCCATATCGATCATGTCCTGAGGATATAATCCCTGACGAAGCTTATCCCTCAGCGCCGCCTCTGTTCGGTCCATATCCTCAAGCAGATGCATGGCGCGCAGTTTTGCTCTTTTCAAGATCACCTCTGTCCTTATCTTCTGAACTGTCTCTTCTGATACTTCTCCGCCTTTGCGGATTCCATACCGGGAAAGCTCTCCTTTATAGAGCACAAACGCAAACGTTCCGTCTATATAAACCTTAAACTTTGTCTTCGTACACGGCTCGATTTCGGTAACCGTCATCTTATCTTACCGCCTTTACTTACCGCTTTTGAGTGAAAGATCACTATCCGTACCGGCTTTTTTTGTATCTGTTTTCTTTTCTGCGCTTTTCTGTTCCGATGCAGGAGCTGAACTTTCTTCTCCGTCAGCTCCGGCCAGATGGTAATGTGCACGTACTTTTCTGTCCAGCTCTTCCATCACTTCCGGATGACTCTCCAGATAACTTTTTGCGTTCTCTCGGCCCTGTCCGATCTTTTCTCCTTCATAGGCATACCAAGCGCCGCTTTTCTTGACCAGATCGATTCCCGCGGCAAGATCAAGTATATCACCTGCCCGCGAAATTCCCTTTCCGAACATAATGTCAAATTCCGCCTCTTTAAACGGCGGAGCAATCTTATTCTTTACAATCTTGATGCGGGTTCTGTTTCCAACCATCTCGCCGCTCTGCTTGAGCGTCTCAATTCTTCTCACATCCATGCGGACGGAAGCATAGAATTTAAGGGCACGTCCGCCGGTCGTTGTCTCGGGATTTCCGAACATCACACCTACTTTCTCACGAAGCTGGTTAATAAAAATAACAACACAGTTTGACTTACTGATGACAGGTGTCAATTTACGAAGAGCCTGAGACATCAGACGGGCCTGCAGTCCCACGTGGCTGTCCCCCATATCGCCTTCGATCTCCTGTTTCGGAACCAGCGCCGCAACCGAGTCAATAACAATAATATCAATTGCACCCGACCTTACCATCGTCTCAGCGATCTCAAGCGCCTGATCTCCACTGTCCGGCTGGGATATGTAAAGTTCATCAATATCCACACCGATATTCTTTGCATACACAGGATCAAGCGCATGCTCCGCATCAATAAATCCGGCAATTCCGCCTCTCTTCTGCACCTCTGCAATCATATGGAGAGCCACAGTGGTCTTACCGCTCGATTCCGGCCCATATATCTCAATAACACGTCCCTTCGGCACGCCTCCCAGTCCAAGCGCAAGATCAAGACTCAGACATCCTGTGGGCACAGTCTCCACAGCCACGTGCGCACTGGAATCTCCCAGCCTCATCACAGTGCCTTTTCCAAAATCTTTCTCCAGCTTCGCAATAGCCGCATCCAAAGCTTTTTTCTTCTCATCATTTACTGCCATAAATCAAATTCTCCTTTTCTGCATCGAACAGCTGTTCGCATCTGTTACTATACTATTACACTCATTATAAAATGTCAACTAAATTTTAATCTGCATAACCACAAAAAAACGGCGGACCATCTTCCATACGCAATACCTCTCTGCTTTTCCAATATATCAACGGGCTGCAACATCTAAATAACTAAAACTGCTTTCATTGCCGGGTACAAGTTCCGATATAGAACAAGCCGAAAATGAGACGCCCCGAGGGCGATGAAGATACAGCGGCAAGAACACCGCCGATATCAGTAAAGTGAGAATAGCATATAGAAGAGGAAAAAGCAACAAATATTTATAAAATATCGATTTTGGGCACTGTGAAAGAAAGAAGCCGGGAGGCAGGCATTGTGTACGCACCGCAGAGCAGTAACGCCGGCACTTGGAGCGCGTCTTTTGCACTCCGATGTACCGCAGCGTTACCCCCGAACATGAGCGGGTGCGCTGGCAATACCTGCCTCCCGGCAGATACTTTATGAGTCCGAAAAATTGAATTTTTACTTATCGCTCCTCACGGAAGTAATTGAGTCCGCAGCTCTTAGGCTGTGCATGCTCTTTGCTCTCCCTCATGCTTGTCACGACAAGTACTATAATTGTTGCCACATATGGCACCATATCATAGATCTGCGCCGGAAGTCCGGGGATGTTAATATACATGCGCATGATCGTCAGGCCGCCGAAGATAAGTGCAACAAGCATGCCGCGGGCCGGGCTCCATGTAGCGAAGATAACGAGAGCCACAGCCAGCCAGCCATAACCGCTGACACAGTCATGGACCCACACGCCGGATGTAGTTACCATACTCATGTACATACCGCCGATTCCGCAGATTCCTCCACCGATTACAGTTGCAAGGTATTTATACATCGTAATGTTTATACCTGCCGCATCTGCTGCTGCCGGATCTTCCCCCACTGCGCGCAGGTTGAGTCCCACACGGGATCTGCTGAAGAACCAGGCCATAATAACTGCTGCTGCAACAGCAAAATATACAAGCCAGTTATACCTGAACAGAAGCGGTCCGAGAACCGGAATATCGGAGAGAACCGGAATATCAAGCCCGGAAAAAGCTCCTTTTGTCACGTCTGATACAGCCACGTAGCCTCCGGCCTGCTGTCCGATATACTCACCGAAAAAGTTACCGAATCCGGTGCCGAAAATCGTCAGTGTAAGTCCTGTCACGTTCTGGTTTGCCCGAAGCGTAATCGTGAGGAAACTATATATCAGTGCTCCGCCTGCACCTGCGAGAAAAGAGGTGATAAGTGCGATTGCCGCGGAGAGGAATCCGTTCGGGCTTCCGCCCCCGGCAGCCACTGCCTGTTCATAGTAATAGGACCCCGCCAGACCGGTGATCGCTCCCATGAACATCATACCTTCCACACCAAGATTTAAGTTTCCTGATTTCTCCGTCAGGATTTCGCCCAGAGCTCCGAGCAGAAGAGGCGTACCCGCAAGGACTGCCGCAATAAACAAACCATTCAAAGTACTAAGCATGATGTTCCTCCTTTCCCCTTCTGATCAGCTTATAAGAGATAAAGAACTCACAGCCGAGCATAAAGAACAAAATAATACCGATCAGGAGATCGGACGCTGATGCCGGGATCTTAAACTGTGTCTGGATCGCATTTGATCCACGTTCCAGCATCGCGATGAACACAGATACAATCAGCATTCCAAAGGGATTCATCTTTGCCAGCCATGCCACTGTAATCGCGGTAAATCCGACCCCGCCTGCCGTTCCTTCTGTAATTGTATAATCCGCTCCCGCAAACTGAAGCATTCCTACAAGGCCGCAGAGAGCACCAGAGATAAACATCGTCCTTCTGAATACTTTTCCCACATTAATCCCGGCATATCTCGCAGTATTATTACTTTCACCGACAACAGCAATCTCATATCCCTGTTTCGTCTTATTAAAATAAATATAGGCTGCTGCAACAAGAATCAGGGCAAGGATCCAGCCCCAGTGCACGCCCAGCACTTTTGTAAGACGCGCTCCGGGAACGAGCATATCGATCTTCGGGAAACTGCTTCCTTTTGCTTTCCATGGGCCGTTCATCAGATATTTGATAAACGCCAGCGCAATATAGTTAAGCATCAGCGTAAACAGCGTCTCATTTGTACCCCATTTCGCCTTGCAGACGGCCGGAAGGAGTCCATAGATACCTCCGGCAGCGATTGACGCCAGCATCATAAGCAGCACCAGAGGAAGTTTCGGAAATATGTGTGCTGTGAAAAGTCCAAACGCTCCGGCAGCTACTGCTCCCACAAGAATCTGTCCTTCACCGCCGATATTCCAGAATTTCATCTTAAATGCAAAGGAAATGCCAATCGCCGTAATCAGAAGCGGAACCGCAATCTTGACAGTCTCATGGATGACTGTACTCGACCCCCATGCACCCTTTACCATAGATATATATACATTAATCGGATTATGTCCGAGACAGAGGATGACAATTCCTCCTGTTACAAGCGAAAGGATAAATGCTGCCGCACGAATCCCCCACGCTTTTTTCGGAGACAGAGTGTCCCGTTTTACCATTCTTAACAGAGGCTCCTTAGCCTGTGTGCCGTGTGAACTCATGCTGTCACCTCCCCGTCTTTTTCTCCGGAGACAGAATGCTCCGTGTGTATCATCAGCAGGCCGATATCTTCTTTGGTCACTTCACGCGGATCTACGATACCGCTCACCTTTCCTCCGCACATAACCATAATCCGGTCTGAAAGCTGCATCAGCACATCCAGATCTTCACCGATAAAGATGACAGCAACACCCTTTTTCTTCTGCTCATTGAGAAGATCATAAATACGGTAGGATGAATTGATATCCAGTCCTCGGACAGGGTACGCCACGATCAGTACAGACGGCTGACAGGCGATCTCACGTCCCAGAAGCACTTTCTGTACATTTCCGCCGGACAGCCTTCCCACCGGGGTATCAACTCCCGGAGTAACAATCTCCAGTTCTTCAATCAATTTTTCTGCCAGTTCCTTCGGCGACTTTCTGTCCACAAAGATTCCTTTATTTGACTTGTAGCTTCTGAGCATAACATTATCCGTCATATCCATACCGGCAACAAGCCCCATACCGAGTCTGTCCTCAGGAACAAATGCCATGGAAATACCTTTTTTTACAATTTCATCCGGCTTCAGCCCGAGGATGCGTTCCTGTACAGGGATTCCGTTATGTTCTCCCAAATACAGGACAGAACCCCCTATGGACGGATACAAACCGGCAATAATTTCACACAGCTCTTTCTGGCCGCTCCCCGCAATTCCCGCAACGCCGAGGATCTCGCCGCCGTACGCGTCAAAGGACACATTATCCAGTGCTTTTACACCGTCGCCATTCAGACAGGTCAGGTCTATTACCTGAAGCCGCTTCTCCCCGCGCTTTACGTCTGGTCTTTCAATTTCAAGACTGATCGGGCGTCCCACCATCATCTCTGTAAGCTGTGCCTGATTTGTCTCGCTTGTATTAACGGCTCCGATATATTCTCCTTTTCGGAGAATTGCCACACGATCCGAAATCGCAAGCACCTCATTCAGTTTATGGGTAATAATAATAATCGATTTGCCGTCCTTTTTCATATTGCGCAGCACGGCAAAGAGGCGGTCTGTCTCCTGCGGAGTCAGCACTGCAGTCGGCTCGTCAAGAATCAGGATATCAGCGCCTTTGTACAGGACTTTCAGAATCTCCACCGTCTGTTTTTCAGATACAGACATATTATATACTTTCTTTGTCGGATCCAGCTCAAAACCGTAACGTTTTGCAAGTTCCGACACTTTCCGGTTAATCTCCTTCCGGTTTACCGTGACCGGCCCTTTCAGTCCGAGTACAATATTTTCCGCCGCTGTCAGTACATCTACCAGCTTAAAATGCTGGTGTATCATACCGATTCCAAGAGCAAACGAATCTTTTGGGGAACGGATCGTAACCTCCTGCCCTTTAACATAGATCTCACCGTGATCCGGGAAATATATACCGGACAGCATATTCATCAGAGTTGTCTTCCCACTTCCGTTTTCCCCGAGAAGGGCAAGAATCTCGCCTGTTTTCAGTTCAAGATTGACATCTTTATTGGCAACGACTTTTCCGAATGTCTTTGTCACATGATGCATCTTCACTGCATACTCTGCTGTTCCTCCCAAAACCTCACCTTCCTTCTTTTGTTATGTTTTTATAAAGCATATCCGCGGTTCTCTCTGTTCGGCTGTGTACCTTCACCGGCATCTGCCGCGTAAGAGGACCGCGATACAAACAAAGCCGTCCGAAGACGGCTTTGTATTTGTAACTCACCTCTGCCCTGAATCTCTGTACAGCATTCAGGTCCGGTTCCAAATATTAACTATTCGACAACGTTACATCCGTCGATAATATACAGCCATGACGGTGCAGATGCCTCTTCCTGCTCATGGTAGTACTCACCTTCCGGAACTTCGTATTCCTCACCCTCCGGGCTCACACCTTTAAGCGGGCCTTCAAATACATGGATCTCACCGGAGATCAGTTTTTCTTTTGCCTCGTCAATTGCTTCCTGAGTTCCCTCGGCCGCAATAGCTGTATTCAGTGGTGACAGATAAACTGCTCCATCCTCAAGTCCTTTGCACCAGTCAACCGGGATTTCGTCTCCGTTGATTACATCCTGCACAGCTTCTGTCACATAGATGCCCCAGTCAATACGCGGGGAAATCAGGGATGCATCCGGAGCAGCTTCGATCATATCATTGTTGTATCCGACCTGCCATACACCGTTCTCCTCGGCAGTTGTTGCCGGAGCTGTGGAGTCGGAATGCTGAGAAATCACGTCACATCCGCGGTCGATCAGAGCTTTCGCAACCTGTGACTCAACGGTCGGGTCATTCCATGAATTCGTATACATAATATCCATAGTCACATCGGGATTTACGCTTTTTGCTCCCAGATAGAATGCTGTATATCCACTGATAACCTCTGCGAACGGGAACGCTGCCACATAGCCGAGCTTATTTGTCTCTGTCTTCATTCCTGCTGCGATACCTGCCAGATAACGGCCTTCATAAATCGAAGCGAAATAATTATGGAAGTTGTCCAGTCCGGAATCAGCTGCCTGATATCCTGTTGCGTGGCAGAACTGGATATCAGGATACTCAGATGCCACTTCTTTTACATAATCCTCAAAACCGAAACTTGTCGCAAAGATAATGTTACAGCCGGCATCCACAAGCTCTCTCAGTGCCGTATCGCACTCGGCCCCCTCCGGCACATTGTATTTATTTACAATCTGGTCATCACTCAAACCAAGTGTTTTCTGCATCTCCTGCGTACCCAGATCCTGATTGTATGTGTACCCCATATCACTCGGATCTGACACATGTACAAATCCTACTTTAATCTCATCTTTCGGGATTCCCTCTGATGTTGAAGAGGAGGACCCTCCTCCTTCATTTCCGCCGGTTTCTGCTGCCGGAGCTCCGCACCCTGCGATCAGAGTGACTGCCATAGCCGCACACAATAATACGCTGATGATCTTCTTTTTCATATTTTTCCTCCTTTTCTGCTGTTGTTCCGGTCGGCTTTGCCCGGAACCGCTCTTGCC
>ERZ1643246.3661-NODE-3661-length-12892-cov-4.055854_pt1 | contig 12892 bp, 11 predicted proteins | sample MGYA00579265_ERZ1643246 | MGnify/ENA primary metagenome ERZ1643246 (study PRJEB29033, sample SAMEA4952261) | chicken gut metagenome | biome: Broiler Chicken; feature: Gastrointestinal Tract; material: Caecum | place: Ireland | collected 2018 | study: Broiler... | reverse complement strand
AAGAAGCGCATGATGTCTATGGACTGATCGGTGGTGCTACCTACACATTAAAAGAAATCGCACCAGTGAACGGATATAGAACAGCTGATCCGATCGAGTTTACCGTACCGACGACGAATGAAGAAAAATTCGTTGTCACCATGCAGAATGAAAAGATACTTACCAGCATCCAGGTGTTGAAGGTCGATTCGGTAACGAATCAGGTCATCCGCTCAAAAGACTTTGCATTTACACTGTATTCGGATGCGGAGTGTATGGAAGAGATTGAAACGGTACACGCGAATACAACAGATGGCACAGCTACTTTTGAGGATCTTCCATATGGTGTCTATTATGTGAAAGAAACGGCAGCACCAGATGGTTACTTATTAAGCGACGAAGTGATCAAGGTCGAGCTGAATGATCAGACGGAAGGAATTGGCGAGATCTATAGCTTCGTTTACTTCAATCAACCGGTTCCTTCTACGCAAACCTCGGCAACCAATGATACCGGATGGTTCATAATGTGCATTGTAGGTTCCGGACTCGTTGTACTTAGCTTAACGCTGCGTCGAAAAGCAAAGAACAAATAGTTCTTGAAACTGAATAGCCGAAGGCGGTCATTGTCTTCGGCTTTTTCCATAATGTAGCAATATTGCTACAAATCAGAAAGGAAGTAGAGAATGGTATATTTGCTAGACTGTGACGACTATATCTCAGCCATGAAATATTTGCATAAGCTGGGTTTTCGTATGCCAGGCGACATAAAGATCATGGGGAGCGATGCTTTTGATCTGATGTGGTACTGTCCGCCAATATCCTGCGGGATCGTGATCGAAGTCGATTATGAAGAACGTATCGTTCGTTTTCCCAGGGTTGAAGAAAACGGCACCATTGCAGGAGAGGTGCAGGATGTTCAACGATTAAGAGAAGATATCGTGGCATGGGAAAGCATGGTTGCCCCATCGAAACAAAAGAGGAAAAGAAGGGAAAAAGTATGAGAAAACAAGATGAAATTATTCGTTTTTCCAATCGATACTTATGGGCCGGGGTTGCGGTCATTTTGGTCCTGACCTTTTCTTATATGATCCGCATGACGCCACTGATTTCAAGATTCTGGATCAATTTCATAACAGCCTTGATCATGGAGAATGCTTTCTTTTTATTGATCATTGCAGCCTTGCTCATCGCATTGCATATCATTCGTTTGAAGATGTTTAAAAGAGACATTGAGAAAGAGAGGGTAGGCCATGGAGGTCAATGAAAGAAGGATCAAAGATGCCAGCATTTCCTTGTTGACGATCGGCTGGTGCTCATCGCAAAGCCTGGCAAGCGCCTTGCGACAAGCTATCTTCCGCATCCAGTATGTAAATACGCTTTATGGTGAACGCTCTTGTCATGATTATTTAAAATCTACACAAGGACGACGTTTTAAGGATGAAGGAACTTTTGCAAGGCTGGCCAAACAGGAAGGAAACGGGCAGATACTTCGTACGGCTGTCTCTGAGGAAGATGTCCGATTTCTCCATAAAACCTGTTCTCGCTATGGTGTGGATTATCTGTTGCAGTCCCGTCCGGATCATTTAGAGGAATGGGCAGATAAAAAGTTCATGCGTGGCGAAATGCTGAATGACAACGAAGAGAAGATCCTATCTTCTTTTATCCTGCTTGATAGCAAAGGTAACATGATCGAAGATCCGGAAAAGCCCGGAATGCCATTGTTGAAAGATTGCAGCTATATGCTTACCTTTAAGGAAAGCGATGTCGATCGTTGGGACATGATCTGCACGGCTTTGGAAGAACGACATCGCGGACTGAAGCAAAGGATCGATCGTGCACAACAAAAGCAGCAGATCCATCAGGCAAAGAAACAGAAACAGTTGCAGCGTCGGTTGGAGAAGAGAGAAGGGCTGACAAAATGAACAAAGGAAAGAGCAGGATCCCATATTTGCGAGAACAGATACGGCGGGAAATCACAGAAGAAGATGCGTACATTCAGCAATACGATCTGCAGGTGCCCTTATCCACAGGTACTGTGATCACAGACTCAATGATGGTAGGTTATCTGCGGATCCTGCTACAAGAGAAAAACCGATTGTTGGATGATCTGCTGAATGGATGCGAGGTACTGTTAGGCATGCTGGATGAGCATTGCTTGGATAAGGAACAAAAGCAGCGCTTTCAAGAATTCCTGTCCTTGCTGGAGGTGAATACGTGACAAAAAAGCAAAAGAAGCAATTTCTGTTGATGATCGCATTTATCATGGTCTTCCTCATCGGAAACCACCTTGGCCATCTGATCGGAAATGCCCGGTCATCCAATGATTTATTAACAGCGATCAACATCGGCCTGGATCAACTGTTTCCATCCTTGACCGAGCGATTCTTTTTTCCATATATCAGTTTGCCGGCCTTTGTAGGAGGGTTAATCGCTATTCTCGCTCTGTCGTTTGTGATCATCTATCAATCGACAAAGCGAAAAAACTTTCGGTCCAAAGAAGAACATGGGTCTGCAGAATATGCAGATGTACAAGAAGTCATATCAGCGATCGCAGATGGCAATGTTGGTGATGAACGGACGATCGAGGACACCAATATCATCCTTGCCAAGCATACGTATCTCAGCACTGATACCAGGAAGACATTCTTAAATAACAATGTCTGTGTGATCGGTGGTTCGGGATCCGGTAAGACGAGGTTTTATGCCAAGCCAAATATTCTCCAGATGAATGGAAATTATGTCTTGGTTGATCCAAAAGGAAGCGTCTGTGAAGAAACAGGTCTTGCTTTTCTGCAGAATGAAAAAGATCCATACAATATCAAGATCGTCAATTTGGTACGGATGGATCAAAGCATGCGTATGAATCCGCTGAAATACATCAAACAGCCCAATGACGTCTATCGATTCGTCAATAATCTGGTCGCTAACACGAATAAAGAAAATGCTGCCAAAGGAGATGACGGATTCTTTGAAAAAGCAGAGATCGCATGGCTGACGGCTGTATTATTTTACATCCTGGCTGTAGGCGAGCCCGAAGAGCAAAACTTAAATATGGTGATGGAACTGTTGAATATTGCGGAAGCCAGTGAAGAAGATGAATCTGCAGAGAGCCAGCTGGATACGATGTTTCGTATGTTAGATGAAGCCAATCGGATGAAACTGACGGACGATGCGAATGTGAATCGTTATGATTACTCTTTTTTGGCGGTACGCCAATATAACCTGTATCGGAAAGCGGCCGGGAAGACGGCAAAATCGATATTGATCTCCGTAGGTGTTCGCCTGGCAATCTTCAATCTGCCGGAATTGCAGCGGATGCTGGAAACGGATGAGCTGGAGCTGGAACTGATCGGTGAGCCAAAAGTAAAGGATGAGCATGATCCAAAGAGAATGGACCTGGATCTGACAAAGGAACAATGGATGAATCGTTATGGAAAGACAGAATCCGATTATGAGTCCCTTCCGCAGGATCGCTTGCGAAAAACGATCCTTTATATCATCATCAGCGATAGCGATCATACGTTTTCGTTTCTTTCCTCGATCTTGTTGCAGCAGCTATATGACATGCTGTACTTGATTGCAGATAGCCGACGAGACCATCATCTTCCGATACCAGTGCAGATCATCAACGATGAATTCAGTAATACAGGTAAACAAAGCGATTTCGAAAACAAGATCGCCACCATGCGGTCCAGGGGAATCTCGGTATCCATCATTTTGCAGAACATTGCTCAATTAAAAAACCTGTATAAGGATAGTTGGGAAACGATATTTGGTAACTGTGACACGACCTTGTTTTTGGGCGGTAAAGAGTATTCTTCGCTCGAGCTATTGTCCAAGATGATCGGTAATGAAACGGTCGATTATCAAAATATCAGCGAAACTAAAGGCAGCAGCTATTCCTATTCGGTTTCCAATCAGCTGGTACAGCGGCCATTACTGGCACCGGATGAAATCGGTCGTCTGAAGAAAAATGAGTGTCTGATCCACATCCGTGGACAACAGATCATTCGTGATGAGAAATATGACCTGTTGAAACATAAGCGAATCGGGATGACATCAGATGCTGATAAAAAGAACTTTTTTGATGTTGGAAAGTACATCGATCAACAGTCGCAGCAGAAATCTACGGTATCATCCATCGATCATGCTTGCTGGAAAGAAGATTCCATCGGAAGCATTCCGATCGATAAGGTGAGGGAAGCTGCGTTTATGACTGCAGAAGGATATCCGGATTATCTGGATAAGCGACTGATGCAGGAACATTTGGATCTTTAAGGATCCTTTTTTTGTGATGAAAGAAAGAGGAGGACAATAAAATGGATTTTTTAGCTCAAGGTTTAAATATCGTGTCTAAGGGAGTGATTGCATTTGGCTCATTATGGACAATCTGGGGCATCATTGTACTTGGTGCTGGATTGAAAGACCATAATGGGCAGGACATCCGAAATGGACTATTACAAGCCGTTGGTGGAGCATTGGTAATCTCTGCGAGCGCCTGGATTACACAGATAAATGTTTCTTTCGCATAAAAAGGAGGGATGATGTATGGATGAGATCATTGAAGGACTGGCGGAAGCGGTCGCTGGCTTCTACAATGGTTATTTTGATGGCCTGACCGGGATCGCAGACCTTGCAAAAATGACACCGCAGGAATTCAATGCTGATTTATGGAATGCCGTATCCACTACTTCGCCTATCGGGAAAGCAATCGTAGCCATGGCAAGTATCCTTGTATCCCTGTTCCTTTGTATCGAGCTGATCGGTTTGTTCAATCGAAGTGATGTAAAAGGGCTGGATGGCATGTATTGGATCGTCATGACCTTCCTGAAGATGATGCTGGCACTTACGCTCTGTCGAAACATGACCGTTATCATTGGCGCTTGTTTTCAGATCAGCAGTGACATCATCACCAACATGGGAGATCTGTTCAGTGAACAGCCACCCTCCAGTTCTATTTCGGCAGCCATAGAAAATGCTTTGAAAGATAACGGAAATCTGTGGGATCTTCTGGCCTATTGGTTGCTCGCTTTCCTTGGATGGGGTGTCAATAATATATCAATGGCCTTGGTGCAGGTAATCTGCACCTTGCGCTTCATTGAGATCTATGTGTTTACTGCTGTGTCGGCCCTGGCATTCGCCACGTTCGTCAGCAAGCAATTCAACAGCATCGGCATACGGCATCTGAAAAGGCTCATTGCGCTGGGCCTGCAGGGCGTATTTATCGTGATCATTTGTTACATGTACATGGTATTGATCAACAGTGCGTTTCCTGCCGATATGGTGGTGGCCAAAGAAGAAATCGTAGGAAAGATGTTCGAACTTGTCGGCTATTCTTTGTTGCTGATCATCGCCTGTTTTCAAACAGGAGGATGGGCAAAGAGCCTGTTGGAAGTAAATTAGGATATTGTAGCAATATTGCTACGATTTTGTTAAGAAAAGGAGGAGCAAAGTGGAAGAGAAAAAATATGCCTTTTATGCGCAAGGAAATGGCAGAATCAAAACAATGGAAGATCTGCTGCAGCATGGTGATCTGAAACAAATACGCTTGGCAGAGATCTCACAGGAATATGGGGATGATGTCAGTGCTCATGGTACACCGATTTATGAAACGATCACACATCTGAAGGATGTAGAGAGTGATGAGCAATATACCGTTCATAGCCATGATCTATTCAAGCGGGCCTATGTGTTTGCGGAAACAGAGAACATGGATAAGATGCTCGAAAATTGCATACAAGTAATGGAGGGCAGGATGGTTGCATTACAAAAAGAACTGCAGCAGCTCCAGGAGCGGAAAGATTATCTGCAGCGGGACGGAAAGTTATTGTTGGAAGAGATAAGAAGCAAGCAGCCTTCGTTGGAGGAAGGAAGCCGACAAACAGGATCTGGTATGGAAGAACTTCCATTTGAAAAGACATTGTCTCCGATTCCAATGAAGGAAAAGGAAGAAGCGACGAGGGAAGAAAAAAGCAAAAAGTTCTATGTGACTTTCAGTAAGAACCAGATTGCGCGTATCTATGATCACAGTGAGAAGAAGGATAGGGATGGAAAGCCATTAAAAGTGGCCAATATCTATATTCCAACAAAGGATTTTCGGTATCATCGTTTTGGAAAGGATGAAAATGGCATCGATCGTGATGAGCGAGCAGCTTATTGGACGACACTGACCGCAAAGATCAAATCAGAAAAGGGATTGGGTGATGAACAGGCCGGGGGAATCAAACGCTTCGTTTACTTAGATAGCAAAAACCCGGATGAAAAGCACTACACGATCCATTTCAAAAGCGAGATGAATGAGGTTACAGGGGAATGGGACCAACCACAAAGCGTAAAGCTTTCCAGCCGTGACCTGATGAACCTGTATGGTGAACAAAGAACGATCGCCAGGGAAAAACAAAAAGGCCGCAAGAGCCAAGAAAAAGCAAAGGAACAGAAAACTGTGGAGCCTAAGAGGTGAGAATCATGTTATATGTAAAAGTTCCCAAAGAGATCCGCGAATATGAAGAGCGCGTATTTATAGGAATGACGATACGACAACTGATATGGGGGTCTGCTGCTCTTGTGGCAGGGATCCTGTGGTTTTTGATAACGGATCTTGCCCTCGGTCTGCCTCAGGATGTTACGATCTTCGGATGCATCGGGATCTCTTTTCCGCTTTTTTGCTGCGGCTGGGGCAGTTATCAGGGGATGCCGATCAATAAATATGCGAAGATCTGGATCCGGTATTATTTCCGCAGCAATATCCTTCATTATGATGATGAGTTCAGTTTTTATGAAAGGAGCAGCAAAGATGAGAAGAAAAAGATCAGTAGAAAAGAAAGAAGATACAATCAAAGAGTCAACAAAACGATCAAAGAAGCTGACGAAACGTGAGGTGCGTATCAAGAGAACGACACAAAACAGCATCAAATATCGAGCAATGCAAGAAGATGGCACTTGTGTACTTCCTAACGATCTCTATTCACGTTCGGTAATGTTTACTGACATCAATTATCAGATCGCACCGGAAGATGTGCAGACGGCCATCTTCGGGCGGTATATGGAAATGTTGAACGCACTGGGCAACGAGTATGATCTGCAGCTGACCATCAATAACCGGCTGGTCGATGAAGATAACTATCTTGACTCGGTCATCATGCCGATGCAGAACGACCATCTGGATCTTTATCGGCAGGAGATGAATAAAAATGTACAGTCAAAGGTACAGAAAGGTAACAATAAGATCATCTCAGAAAAGATCATGACCTATGTCGTCAAGGAAGACAATATCATCGAGGCGCGAAAATCTCTGGATCTGCTGGACCAGGAATTTGATGCCAAATTGGCCGATCTTGGGAGCAGCGCTCATCACATGACCGGAATGGAACGACTGGAAACAATCTATTCGATCTTCAATCCGGGCGAGCGGTTTCACTTCTCATATCGCCAGCTGACGCCGGGAATGACGACCAAGGATGCAATCGCACCTTCCATGCTTGACTTTAAGGAGAACAAGGCCTATTTCCGGATCGGTGAACGTTATGCCAAGGTCATGTGGCTGAAGACCTGGTCTACGGAATTAAGCGATCGCATGATCCAGTTTTTGTCACGGTTGGAATACAATATGATGATTTCCTTTCATATGAAGGCCTATGAACGAGGTGCTGATATTTCAATGATCAAAAACCAAATTGCGAAGATGGAGATGCAGATCGGTGATGAAAACCGAAAGGCCTTGTCGAATGGATACGATCCTGAAATGCTGCCGATGAACCTTGCTTATTCCTACACGGAGGCAAAGGAGCAGCTATATTCTGTAGAAAGACAGAATCATCGCCTGTTTGATTGTCAATTCATGATCATGATCAATACTGCTACGCTGGATGAACTGAAGGAAGTGGAGAAGGCGATCAAGGTCGTTGGAAAAAAGTTATCTTGTGAATTTGATTCTCTTCTGTTGCAACAAGAAGAAGGGATGAACGCCTGCCTGCCGTTAGGCCTGCCTTTACCAGGACTTGGCAGAACGCTCACAACAAATGTGTGCGGCATCCTCATGCCTTTCACCTCCCAGGAACTGATGGGTGGTAAACGACCGCTGTATTATGGCATGAACCAGACAACGAATAATCTGATCTTATGCAATCGTAGCGAGTTGGATTCGCCTGCAGGTTGGATCCTTGCATTGCCGGGGAGCGGAAAATCCTTTTTTGCTAAAAAAGAGATGAGTTCAGCATATCTGGCGTGGAAAGATGTGTGTATCATTGTGATCGATCCGCAAGGGGAATACGGCAGCCTTGCTAAGGCGATGGATGGCAGCGTCATCAATGTCAGCAGCCGTACGAACACTTTTTTTAATCCATTTGAGCTGGCTGGAAAATTAGATACAGACTACATTCGACAGAAAGCGGATTTTGCACAGGTGATGATGGTCGACATCGTTGGAAACGGAAAATTGACGGCTGGGCAGCGGTCGTTGATCGATCAATGTGTACAGCAGATGTATACGCGCTATACGCTGCAGTGTGAAGAACATCCGGAATTAGAGAATCCGCAGCCGACACTGGCAGATCTTTATGAGATCATGAACGAGAAGGAAGATCCGGAGGCGAAAGAGATGGCAAAGGCCATGTGGATGTTCGTCAAAGGATCTTTTGATATTTTCTCCAAACCGTCCAATGTTCGTGTGAATACGCGCTTCAATGTTTTTGATATCAGTGATATCGGAGAGGCGCTTCGCCCGTTGGGGTCAAAGGTCATATTGGAGACATTGCGTGATAAGATCATGCAGAACTGGGCGAAAGGAATCATCACTTACGTATATATTGATGAGATCTATTTGCTTCTGAAGAATGACTATTCAGAGAATTTTATTTACGAGTTCTATAAGTGGTGTCGAAAATTTGGCGCGATCCCGACCGGAATCACTCAAAATGTGGAAGATTTATTGGAGCGACAGAAAACAAGGGCCATGCTTGGCAACTCACAGTTTATCATCATGCTGTCGCAGGCGGCCAGCGATCTGGAATCACTTTCGATTCTGTTGGGATTATCCAATGAACAGATGCGCTGCGTGAGCAACGCAAGAAGAGGGTGGGGATTGCTGAAGTTTGGCAAGACGATCATACCATTTAAAGATGAGTTTCCTAAAGACACAGCATTGTACGATCTCTGGAATACCGATCCGGATGAGATCCGTGAGAAAAAAGCAAACCAGGCAACAGAAAATCATGTCTCCGCACCTGAAAGAGACATAAGATACCAGTTTGTAACGGTCGACGAATTGGCAGAAAGCGAGGGATATTGATGTTTTTGAACAGGGCAGGCACGTTGGATATCTATCAGGTAGATCGGCGGTTGCCAGAGCTGCAGGACCATGAAATGCTTCAGCTGCTAACGGAACATTTTCGCAGCCAATATCTGGGTGTCCAGCTGCGGGAAGAGGAATATCAACGATATGGTTTCATATTGACGAATACCACGGCATGCAAACGATTGGTCCTGAATGATGTGATCTATCAGGCTGAAGCCAGACTGTCTTTCGATCAGGAGAGGTATCGCATTGATGACATCAAGGTCTGCCGAGAGGGCATCATACAAAGAGACGGGATAGAAGAAGCGAATACTGGAGGATCAGAGCCATCACATCTGACAGCACACATCCAACAGCTTTCCTATGATGATTTCCAAAAGATGATGTTTTCGTCAAAAATTGAAGGTAAATTTATTTGTATGTATCCGAATGGTTTATGGGTCGGACTGTACCGGTCGCAGAAGGGCAGGCAAGAACTTATCAAAAAGAAAGATGAATTGAGCGTTCGTTTGGAAATGAGCGGGCAACGACAACGACTGCGTGGCCTGGAATTAGAAAGCGCCTTACGTGAAACTGCGGCATCCGGGACAGATCCAGCACAGTTGGAGGCGATTGCCAGCCTGGACATCAAGGAATTAAATGATCTCCTGCTGCAGAACCCATTCTGCAGCAGTGATACGAAAGCATGGATCGTACGGTCTGAAGCATCGACCGAAGGACAATTGGATCGGATCGCAGATCGAACCGAATCTGTCGCAACAGAACATCTTCTGACCAAAGAAGAACAGGCGCTGCTGGATAATACGCGTACCCCGCCTATGGCTAAGGAAAAGATCCAGAAGAAAGAGACTCTGTATGATCGAGTGATACGAGGTCTCCAGGATTGATTTTTTTCATGTATTTGGATGGATGGTGACGATATGAAGATACGTGAACTATTGGAAGATGAAGACATCCGAGGGTATCTGCGCATAGGTATCAGCGGATTGGTGATCTTTTTATTGGCAATATTGGTCCTGTACTTTTTGTTTCGTACAGGAACCGATATTGTTTTTTCAAGCTATGAAATTGCCTATGGATCCACAGAAAACACGATTTCCCTGATCGAATCTGTTGGTGGCAGCACGGTCACTGATCAAAACCGATCTGGCAATATGATCATCATCAATGATATGGAAATTACAGCAAATGAGATCGACACAAGACAACTCGGTGAACACCGGGTTGTCTATTCATTTAGTGATCCGGACATTGACGATGTGGAGATCGTGGTTACCGTGGTCGATAAAGTTCCGCCGACCATCACGATTTTGGATGATTCAGTTGATTATGACAAAGAGGAGGTCGATGAATCCCTTTTGCTTGAAAATGTCAAAGTAGCTGATAATGAAACGCCTGACCCCATGATGACCGTTACATTGGATCCAGAAGAATACGATTACGGGGATGAGGTTACGGTACGAATAAGTGCCGAGGATCGTTCAGGAAACGAGATGAGCTCGACCTTTCAGATGCACATCAATGAAGCGCCTGAACCAGAACCAGAGGAGAACAGAGATATGCCGGCGGATCCATCGCGTCAGGAGCCGTCTTCTTCATCACCGTCACCTTCAACAGGAGGAGCTTCACAAGTACAGCGGCCTTCTTCATCGGCAAAGGACAAATTTTTCTCAGCTGAGGAGTACGACATGATCACTGCTTCGCAATTATGTGCGAGCGAATTGACTTCTTCTGGTCGTGCAGGTAACTGTGTTGGTATATTCGATGAAAACAATATCTATCAAGGGATGCAATTACATTTTGATTGAGGTGATCATATGTTAAATAAACAAGTGCAGGCAGATGTAGGCAGCGCATCTTCAAAGCAAAGGCAAAATGAAGGGCAAGTGCGGTCGACGATGAAATCGATGACCGAAAATGTTGCGCATACAGCTGCGGATGTTGGGTCCAGGGCAAGCGTGACAGCCGGGGCAGTGGTTTCTTCCGCAATCATCACGACTACATCTACTGCTGATACCATCATCCAATCTGGTGCACAGATGCTGAATCAACGAACACCGGATCTGTATGATGTTGGTTACTATGGTCAGACCGATCTATCTGCAGACGGTGCCATGCTTGCTGCAGGTACAAGTGCCATGCTGGGCCAGAATGCGGTCAAAGGCATCAAAAGTGTGGAAGGCATAGCAATTGATCACGCGAGCAGTGTATATTATCGACCGCAGCATTTGCGCAATATCGAACAACGGGCATCACGATATGGGCATCCCAAGCAATATGCAGGGCATTACCATGACATCTTGCTTGGGAGAAGCCGAAAAGATATCGCATCATTAAGAGACCGGATGCGATTGAACCGAACCGTATCCAACCAATACGCAAATCTTAGTTATCGTGGACGGCTGCGTGTGATGAATGATAAGTATCGCAGCGGGGCATATGGCAGAGCGCTCAGGAGAAAGCAACTTTTGGAAAGTCGAGCGACAAGGTATCGAAAACAAGGCTTACATCTGCAGCGCTCTCTTCAATATACGGTTCGTAATCAAAGTCGGAAGATATTAAATTCAATGACTTCCGGGGACGACGCGATGACAAACCAAACGATGTCTGTCGGTCGTAGATCGGCAGCGACCCTTTTTCGAGCTTCAGCATTCTCATGGCGGAAACGGAGAACCGCCTATAAAGGGGCAAAAAAGATCATATTTGGTTTCAGGCACCCGGTCATGGCGATTCGTGCAGCCATCGGAACGATCATTTCCTTGCTAACTGGACTGATTTCGATATTGGTCAATATTCCGGTGGTCGTTGCCATCGTAGCAATATTACTACCGCTGATCATTGTCATTCTTGTGGTCGTCACGGTCATCTCTACATTGTTTGGATGGCTGTTTGAAAGCCGTGTGGAAGTTCCGGTGGCCGTCGGTATCTCAGCTGAGGTTCAGCAATATGAGGACGATATCCTGGCGCTTTTGGATGAGTATTGGAATGAGGACTATCTTCCATTGGTAATGGCCGTCATGATGCAAGAAAGCGCTGGCACAGGCTGTGATCCCATGGGTGCATCGCTCAGCAGCTTTAATGAAGAATTCCCCCGGGAAGAGGCCGGGACGAGCTGTGAGAGCGGAATCACGGATCCACAGTATTCGATCAAGATAGGAATCTTGCATCTGCGGGAGACCATGTCCAGGGCAGATGTTGACGGCGCGACGGATCTGGATGGCATCGAGTATGCACTTCAGGGCTATGATATGGGGTTTGGATGGTTTGATGAGACCACATCTCCATGGACACAGGAGAAGGCAGAAGCTTATTCTGCGATGATGCAAGAAGAGCTAGGTGTTGATTCTTTCGGAGATCCGCAATATCCAAAGCATGTGATGCGTTACTATTCTTATGGCGGACGAGGTCAATTACAAAGTATGCCGGACTTTACGAATATGGACGCATGGGGGAATGACAATCCATATTCTCGGGCAAAGCTCTATGGGCAGTGTACATGGTTTGCCTGGGGAAGATTCTATGAAATCTATGGATGGGCACCATCCTGGACTGCAGACGGACGTGCCTGGGTCAGCAATCTGATCGCATATTCTCCTGATAAATTCATAGCCTCATCGACGC